>Ga0209780_1000251_pt1 | contig 26819 bp, 23 predicted proteins | sample WorMetexBAHAMAS2_FD_187384 | JGI IMG/M metagenome (GOLD analysis project Ga0209780, IMG submission 187384) | Marine gutless worms symbiont microbial communities from Max Planck institute for Marine Microbiology, Germany - Inanidrilus exumae... | ecosystem: Host-associated > Annelida > Digestive...
TTGTTAAACATGTGACGTTTTAAACTGCGTTCTTTCTGATATCTTTGTTGCATGTTAACCATTGACATTCTTGAAAAATCCGATGAAGTTATTTGTGTGAACATTCTGCGAAGTGGGCTGTGATTTCATGTCTTGGATGAGTTTGGATGGATCACCAACAGTCTTTCCATTACGCCGTTTATATTCCCCGTTGCCCCGCCTGTGTGGATGTCAGCTTCGGTAGCACATTTTAGGCCGCATCGCATAGATGTGGTCTATTGCGACAGATGTCACACGTAGCGTGGTCTGTGTGTCTGTCTGTCCGTGTGTTGGCCACACGGAGGTACATGTAATGTGCAGAAACGCATGAACCGATCGAGATGCCGTTTCGGGAGCTGACTGTTGTGAACCATGTGTGTTGGATGGGGATCAATATCCGACGAATCCATTCGCAGCTGCGAGGGGTGACAAGTCGGCGATGCGGACTTTTGCCAATTTACTTTGGACACTTGTTCAGGGTGATGGCAATTTGCGAAGCTGAAGGTGGGAGTTCTCCCACTCTCACGTGACCCATTAAAAGTTTTTGGGGCTCCAATCATATCACTGGAACGGCTGAACACAGGTGGGCTATATCAATTGTAGCAACAGGATGACATATCACCAACAAAAGGGACGTGGTTATGGTCACGTGACTGTTTTAAAATTTTGCCGTGATGCAGCGCGTCGCGCGGGTTTGTCAGTGATAGCTGAGCTACTTGTCTTTTACAGTGTAACACGGAATAAACGGCCACTTCAGCAAAGAAGTGGATCATTTAGACTCTCCCATCCACAGATTTGCAACATGACTTCACCGCTAACGTGGTGGTTTCGCCTTGGCGTTCGGCGCACCAACGACGTTACTCTACGTCGAGCCCGGTTACTACTGGGATGGGTGACCATCCGCGGCTATACCGTCTTCGTACGTATAATCCGTCACCCAGGCCAACTCAGCCTTCTACCCTCAGCGGGATGGAAAATAAGTACCGGCCTAACTGCGGTGATGCTCTGTGGCTGGGGAGTAAAGGCAGGCATGACTCATTCCAGTTGTGGATAAACGTGTGGGTGGCAGGTAAAACTGTATGATCCCTCATTAACGTGATAGCATACCTGAGCGCCTTAGAGAGGAGCAGCTCATAATAAAGTACTGTACAAATCTATGGGTTTACTTTTACGTTAAGGGCATGCTTAACGTTCTAGGCGGAGTACATCCAAACTGATATTTGCCAATCCTGACTGAACCAAGGCACTAGGTTTAAGACGTGGGAAGTTCATCAAAAGAACGCCTTCAGCAAATGACAATATACTGAGAACAACATCCACATATGTAAACAACATCCGTCATTTATACAAATAAATAAAACACTATGTACAATTTAAGCAACAAACAAAAACTGCCATAATTACGGCCCAGTTTATACCAGCAATCAACTGCAACATTCACTGGCGCCAATATATAAAAAACTTGAATCGGTGAAATGTAAGTTTCACAAAAAAAACATACGACAGCACACAACATATTCATACAAAATTTTTATCACAAACGACCTTAACACCTAATAAAAAGCGTCATAATAATATATTTTGTACGTAATCTGGGTTGAAATACAACAAACCAAACTATTTATATTGTTGTATGCTCAGAGCGTTAAAATCTTGAATCAGATGCACAGTCAGTTGCCAGGTTGTTAGTGAGTGGCCAACTGACAATACAATTCTACACGGACACCTCCAACAGCAAAAATTATCAGGTTAACTGGGGTCAGCTCATTCATTCTTGATCTTGTGGGGTTACTGTCACAAAATTTTGTGCGGCCAAATGCCGTTCACAATGCCAGCCAGGCGTTCTTCCCAGCAAATCTTTTGGTTTGGCACCAAAGAAACTAAATCAAATACAACACCGGCAAACGTCCACTAGCAACATAAAGACACTAGAACACATCAACCTTCATGACATACGGCCTGGAAACGGTAGTGGAGCTTTTCTTACTGCACTGAAGCCTACATAGGGCACCCATCAATAGCATCATCTCACCATCAGAACCTTCACTTGTCTGTTCCACCTTGTTTATCTTCCCCCGCTTCTTACAGGAGAGAACCTTTAGAGATGGGCTTTTTAAAACGTTTTACAGGAAGGATATCCTTCCTGTCTCACAACCAACAGTGTCCAAGCACTGAACAAACACCAACCACGGCCCTCCTCCTTTCTACATTCGCCGCCAATCAACGCATGTTAATATCAAGATTACACGTGCTCAGTAGAGCGCATACCTCCCCCACCGACATTGACCTCTGGCCTTCCAAAATATAATCACCTCGTCCCCTGTGTGCAGCGCCGCAGTCGGTACACTATTCTGCGCTGACACACCCTAAGGAAGTCGGAAAATATTACTCAATTAGAAGAGCTCAGTAGAGTGCATACCACCCCCACCGACCTTGACCTTCCAAAATTTAATCACCTTGTCCCCTGTGGCCAAGGGTATGACTGACCAAGTTTGGTGAGAATCGGACTTGAATTGGTGCCATGAAATTGGTCACAGACATACCAATATATACCTACTTATATATCTACCGACGTGGGAGAAAACATAACCTCAAATCACCTTCGGTGGGAGAGGTAAAAATGTGGTTAATAAGTACATTTGCCAATCGCGATTCTGCAGTCTTTACACGCACTGATGTACACACGACAGACACAACGAAGCACCGCAAAGTCAACAACAAATGCATCACCAGTAAACTTACTGTACAATATGGACATAAAAATAATGTACAGGGATAAAACACAATCGAGAGTGAAATAAACAAACAAGAGTAATTTAATTCAAAGTATCTGATACTACAGTACTACTAGTACAACAAGTAGTACTAGTTTCTAGGCCGCTGTCACCTGCATGCAGTTCATAAGATGCGGCCCACTGCTACTGACGTCACATAGTGGTCCTTCAAGTGACTTTACTTACTTAAGCCACTCTAAAAATTACTGACCTGAACTGAAGGGGCGTTTTTAAAGACCTACCAGACCTACCGCGCCACGCCCCCTACATTCCTTATATAGAGTAATTTATGTGACCTGGTATACCAGCGGCCTACCAGAAGCTACCGGAGTCAGACTGCGGTTACCTAACAGCCACGCCCGGTTAGGTTCTGGTAGGCCTTGGAAAACACCCCTTGAGTGTGGTCTGTGTGTAATAGATGGGCATCAAGATCAGACAAATCCATTCGCAGCCGCGAGAGGTGACAAGTCAGCGATGTGGCCTTTGGCCAAACTAACACTTACCCACTTACTTATAGCCCCGGGACTCAAGCGGGGCGAAACTGCAACAGTAGGTTAAGACAATACACAATGATATAATACAAAACAGCCTAAAGTACAGCTTAATCTCTGCCATCAGTTCATCAATGCGACAGTTAAGAGTCAAACATCAACAAAGGGTGATCATCAACAATGTCCACATGTCAACAACACTGGAGGGCCATTATCTGTCCGCTCCGCTCTGACAGTCTGTGGCATCTTGGCCGCAAGGTTTTTTATGCATTACTATGCCTAGTAGCACGGTGGCACAACGGGTAGAGCGTTGGACGTGCGATCAACAGGTCGTGGGTTCAAATCCTACTCGCGGCAAAGCTGCGTAACAACCTTGGGCAAGTTGTTCACACCTATGTGCCTCTGTCACCAAGCAGTATAACTTGGTACCGGCCAAGGGGGGGTGGTAATGCTCTGCGAGCTGTGGCTGGGAAGGTAACCGCAGGCCTGGTCGAAAGTAATGGCAGCCTACCACTGGGTGGATGACTTAGTCACCTGCGGGCTGACTGCCTGTACATCGGGATCAGCTCCAGACCCAACACTCGTTAACGAGTATGGTAAGCCTTTTACGAGAGTGTACAATCACAAAAAGCTCTGACTACATCCAGGTCATCCATTTAAAAGTTAGTGTCTATACACACAGATCCACACTGGACCAATCGCTCTACCTCGGCCACTGAAGTGTCAATAGTAAAAAGCAACGGAGTGTTCACCATTTCACACCACCTTGTCTGATCTGCCAATATCTCCAACAATTCCACGACCCACTTTCAACTTTTCCGGAGTTTTGCAGATAAGTGATCACCCTAATGTAAAATGATCCAACATACAACGTGACGTAACAAAGTGTGTAATACGCTCGCATGCAGCTACTGTTTCTTCTTCCTTTCCAGTATGCAACGCGGGCAATACCACTTCCCCTTCGGCTTTGTCGTCAGACCAACACAGGCAAAGTGAAACCACTCGATCGGACACTACAACACAAACGATAAATTAGAATGAAAATTAACGAATTCTAATTTAGTTGCGTGTTGCATTCTCATTCACGGGATCGTATACTTCAAACGTATTGCCAGAGTCCGTTTAAAATTAGTTTTACTGATAGCATGACTGATTTCAAATGAAAGCTGCCAGTATTTTGGACATTTGCAATGCATCAGTGGGCCAAATTTCGTAAAAATCGCTTAAACTGCGGCCGAGATATCGCAATTTTTCGATTTTTCAAGATGGCGGCCGCCGCCATCTTGGATTTTCGAAATTTGAAATTTTTAACGTTCGTAACGGTCAAGAGTGTCGAACTGCATAACCGTGCCAAATTTTGTCGAAATCACTTGAACCGTGGCCGGGATATGGTGATTCTTCGATTTTTCAAGATGACGGCCGCCGTCATCTTGGATTTTTAAAATTTGTAAATTTGTAACGGTCAGAACGGTCAAGAATGTAATACTGCATCTGTGTACCAAATTTCATCGAAATCGCTCAAACCGCGGCCGAGATATGTGAGTTTCAATATTATGCTAGTTTAGCTTAAGAATGCCTATTCACGCCCCTTTTTGGGGGTTTTAAATATGGTGGGGGTAAATATTTCAAATCTAAGTAGCCTATAGCAATCAGCATAAGACGCTCTATTTGCTGGTGTAATTTTTATGCAAATCGGTTCAGTGGTTTGGGAGGAGTAGTTATACACACATACATACATACATACATACACATGGAATTTGGTCAATGCGGCTCTTTGTATATGGGTGACGCTCAATACCAAACCTGCTTTGCAGGTTTTGACAAGAAGGTTGTCATTTTAAGCTACATCCAGACGTCACTTTCAAATGCTGCATTACCCAAGGACTTGTATTTCTAGAAAGGTTTTATCTCACCCAGGCGATATCAATGCACAAGCAGAAGCGAACGTTTATTATGCGGACAATCACAAGTGGAGCGAGTTAAAGGTATTTCATCGGATTTACTTATACAGTGACAAAAAATGAGTTAGGAGTTATAATATACAGCAGCAATAAGTAAGCAACTGGAATCACGTACATCCGGGTTGTCGCAGCCAATCATCTCGCCGTACGACACCTGATGACAGAGGCAGTACGTCGGCTCATTGGGGTCGACTGGCATGTCCAGCACGTCCGACGCATGATTCGTCGCTAACGGCAACAGTGATACGGCAGCTGGGATCGTCGACTCCTCAGGTCTGCATTGCATAACCAATGCAACATTTCATTGAGACTATTATTATTATTACTTTTATCATTATTATTAGGCTGCACTGCACACACTGCGTAAGATGCGGGCTATTGCTACAGACGTAGTAGCATGGTCAGTCTGTGTGTCTGTCTGTTGGTCACGTTCGCGAGCCCTGCAAAAAAGGCAGAACTCATCAAGATGCCTTTTGGGAGGCTGACTTGGATGGGCCCAACAAACAATGCCAGATTAAGACCTAATGGGCCCTGGCGCACCGGCAAAAAATGGGGCCCCCTGCCTACTGGAACCTTATCTTTGAACTTAAATGACAGTTGGAAAAGCAAAAATTGAAGAAGACAATACAGAAAATAATTATTGCATAAAATTTAACTAACAACGAAGAACTGTTCCTAAAATATTTCGGAACTTAGAATAGTCTTTTCCTGATTTTAGCAGCTGTGAATGAGTCAATAATATCTGTGAAGGGACAACGTCACAGTGAAGCATGATTTTCAGTTTTCTTAGTGGCATGTCACATGGTGCGATATTGCTTGTAATCGAGCCGGCGCCATTAGTGGAAGATGATGAAGATGCGTGTTTGTCGTCAGTAGCAAGGGTTCTCATCAAAACATTCTACTGCACACATTCTTCCCACACTCCTCGAAGTCCTGCAGGTCTTTTGCGTAGAAGTTCACTGTCTTTTCCAGGCTGTCACGGAATTGTGAAAAAAGGCGAACATTTCTTCCTTTCTTTCATTAGATGTTATTTGGTAAAATTTTACCAAATTCAGTTCGGGTGTGGAGTTGTTATTGCAGAATGATCAAAGGTCACACTTTTTCCTGACACATCGTGTACAGGTGCCTTGCCTAAAATAAATACTCGTTTAAAACATAAAGCTTTCTGCTGATACTAAATCATATTTATACCCTGTTGGCTTCTTCTTCTTCTTCTTTGCAGGTTCAGCCTCCGTAACCCGGTCTCTGTCTCTCTTCTTCTTCTTGCCATCCTTATCCTTGGATATTCCTGAAACAAACACCAGCAACCTTTCTTTGTCTAACTGCCTGCTGAAATGACTGAATAATTAATCAAAACACAGATTTATACAGTGTCATAACTGGCAATCATATCAGAGGTGATGACTAAGGCTGTAGATTTATCGCAGCCATCGTGGGAATCGCACAAATTCAAAAATTTAAGCAATTACCACAAACTAATGTGTTTTGACATGAATACCCATGCATTTGATTCATTTTATCTGTTACACGTCACAAAAATGTGCATCTATTGTCTTTTGTAGCATTACCGACAAAATAATATGGCATACAACACAGCAACTCATGTTGAATCACTAAATGATTTAACGCAAATGTCTATAGTAATTAACTCACTAGTCTTTTTTATTTATGTCCAGTTAATGGTGTTTGTTACTAAAATCAGAAACGGCATTTACCATTCAGCACATTTTAGGCTTTGCGTTTATGCGCTACATAAATTCACGATTGACACTGACACTGACATTATGATTTCATCACGTACGAATGTCCATCAAACCCATCGTGCTGTTACAGAAGCCACAGAAAGTCAAGAGTTTTTGTCCCGCGACAAGTTTAAAACACTATACTGACGTTAAGCTTAACCTGATTTATCTTTTGACGGTTTGTCTTTAACGGCTTTGCCATCCTTCTGAGTCTTCAGCTTCCCCGAGGACGTTCCGGGCGGCTTCTCTTTCAGTTCAGCTTCGAACCTCGCCAAGTCTGCATCCAGACGCCGGATGTGCTTATCAACCTGTGGAAACAACGTGCAATGGCATTACTGCTTAGAATCCTGTAATGTGATGCGTTAGGTTTCAGTTTGCTGTCATAATAAGACATGGCTTTCTTTCCACAGCGGTATGTTACGTTGGGACGAGTATGTATGCATGCATGGACGGACAAACGGATATTTGAGATCGGCTTTATTAGGTCGAATCTGTTGAAGAGTTTACTTAAAAAAAGATTATTCCAGTACTTCTCAGAACCTAACTTTAAGGACTTTCAAGGACCTAAATGATTTTCCAGCAGGGTGTCTAACAAATCATGATTTCCAGGAGTTTCCAGTAGATATTTGAAGTGCACATTTTAACACAATCTAAACAAAGTCGATGCGATTTTTCCCGTGACATCGCGGAGAAAATCGCCTCAACATCCTTCGTTGCGTTATATCAATCGCAGCAAACTGTACAGCACCATAAAATTTCCAGCAGACCTGACAAAATTCCAGCAAAATTCCAGGATTTCCAGTAAAAAAAAAAATTTAACAACTCAAGTAGATTTCCAGGATATCCAGGAGCGTTAGACAACCTGATTCCATGACTTTCCAGGCCGTGAAATTTGATGGAAAACTCCAGGATTTCTAAGTAATTTCCAGGATGCATGCGGACACTGTCATTATAGAAATGCTCACCATCTCATACGTCTGTAGTGCAAGCTGTACTTTCTCGTCGCCAAACTTCTTGCTCTGGTTGAACAGTTTCTGAATGCTGTTAAGCTGTTCCTTGCGTTGTTCGCCCGCAAGGCCTCGTACTTTGCTCAGGTAATCATCTGCCATTTTGTCTATCTGCTTCAGCAAATCTACATTCACGTATCAAAACAAAACAATAGTGTTCCTTTTCTAAATGCCACAGAAAATTAAGTCACTTATCATCACAAAGCCATACCATATAGAATAACTGCGAGTGACAATCTGTGGAGTTAAAGCTTTTTCAATCAAAATACATTTTAATTTATGACGCAAATATTAGCCACTCATCTGTTATCAATTAAATGTTTAGGAGTCGGCAACATTTAATGATGGACATAGTAACTTCATTCAACAGATGGTGAAATCATTGTGGTTATTTTACAACATTCAACATTGTACCTGTTTTTCACAATAGGCAATTATTATTTACACTATATTCTTTGAGACTATTGCTAATATAACATAATGCGACTTGCCCAGTAATCAATAAACGCTTCTTTACCGGATTTCCAACAATTTTAATGCCAACACAGCACACTTATATAATATATTTCACAATTATATATTTTAACACAGTAGTGACTGCAGTCTATTTTTGCCATTAGCCATCGCACCTGAGTCTGGCATTATCTGACCAAAATGGCATTGAAAATGCTAGCAAGTACTCAAGCAGCATTCACTAGCATTGTCAATCGAACCTGAGTCTAGACAACAAGAAACAATAATTGCAAAAAGAACATACCTTGAGATTTGGAATCAAGATCTCTCATTTGGTTAAAATTCTTCCGCAAATCTTTCGGCAAACTTTCAAGACCTATAATGCACAGACCACAAATTGTTTTACTGCCTCAACACAAGTGGAAACAGTACGGTCTTCACAGACAAAGTATCATTCTCGATAACAATCAACAGCAGATTATATGTGTTTCCTCTCATCACCTGCACATTTGTTCATGGCTGTGAGTAAAAGCGTAAAAATTATACCTGCAACTCGTGAAAAACGTAAAAGTTCAGCATAATACCCTAACCCTAACACCAAAACCTGACATAAACCTTTACAGTAACCCTACTCATCCTACTGACCCTACTAACCCTAACCGATAACCGTTGTAAGTACTAAGTTTACGTTTTACGTATTACGCTTTCTACCAACCTGTGTGCATGGAGCCAGCCATCATATCTGCAAGGTCATGCCAACGTCATCCTACTGAAGATGGTGCAGTATTATTACTGTCAAGAAGGAGGGCGGGGCCTACGCAAGCTCAATTTATCTCGGCAACAGTCATATTAAAAGAAATTAATCGTTTATACCACAAACAGTATATTACACAGACGTGATAATGCAATGAACAAAAGACAATAATGCGAAGACGAATTACGTACTGTCTAAATATCTTTCTAAATACATTGCCGCAGCCATTTTACCGAAGACTATTGAATACGTCATATAATTAATTTACTTATTCTTTGGTCAGAGTAGTGAGTGTCCGACTTTAACTTACTCACCTTGTCACTCACCTTGTGTGGCCTCACCAGCCAGAAAACCCACCGGAGAGGCCTAGGGCTTGGCGGATTAGTCCACGAAGATTGAAGAAGCCCCTCCTGGAAGCACCAACTGCCCGCTGATCCAGCTGATTCCATGTGTTAATTACTGTGTTCGAAAAAATACTTGCAGCAGTCCCGTGAACACCGATATTTAGCAAGTTTCGAAGAATGTCATCTAGTTCCCCCATTGTTATCATTTATAGTGAAGATCATTTTCAGCTTAAGCTTCGACAGCCAATTACACATCCTAAAAACCGCTATGAGCTCCTGCCTGTTCCTTCTCTCCGAGTGACTACAGCCTTACTGCCTTAACCAGTGTAATCTTGCAGCCAAAACAAAACAACGTACTGGTGGTCATTTTGTGACTGAGTGGTTCAGAATTACAGGCCAGATCGCCTCACCTGCTTTGTGTTCATATTATCTTACTTCCGCAACTTTTGGCGAGGTTATGCCGTTTATTCTATCCGGTTTGTCTGCCTATTAGCAGGATAACTCAAAAAGCTATGGGTGTACTTTCGTGAATTTGGTAGATCAGTGACCAAAATATCCAGAATATATTTTGGATCACTTCAACTTTTCTCTGGCCACCAGAGAAAAGTTGAAGTGATCCAAAATATATTCTGGATATTTTGTAAATCGTAATTTTAAAGGCTACAAAGTTTCCAATAATGATGCCTTGGCTTTCACTGTCGTTGTCTAACTGTTAGTAACACTTTGTTGTTCATCAACGATGCTCTGTCGAATTCATTATACTGTGGGGGTATGAACTGTGCCGACACCTCTAGTCCCATTACAGGCTACAGTCTGACATCAGACATATTAAATTTCAACTGAATTCTTACTTCCTTGACGTTGTCCGTCACCATAATCTAGACATCGGTAACCCTAAATGGCACTACGGAGCACAATCGTAATCAATAGGTTGCGAAAATGTTTACAAATCATTTCTTCATTTTCCCATCGGTTATTACGCGACAAAGAATGACAAGAAATCGACCAATTATGTCACTAATGGTTGATACCTCAGTCAATCATTGAATCATAAGTGCGAGATTAGAACCACATGGATGCAATATACGTCAATGCGTCGCTAACACCAGGGAACAATCTTTACAAGCTCTACCAGAGGGTCATGGGGAACCCGGCTACCATTTTTTCATGCACTATTAAGCCAAAACATCATCAAAGCTGATAAAAGCGAAAAAAATTAAATGCTGTGGAATTTTCCCAACCGGTAGATGTATCGGGTGTACCACTATGGATGACCATGGGCGTAAATAATGGTGGAGGGGACAAATCCTTCAGAATTTGGAGTGGGAGACGCTAAATGTTTCCCAGTTAAGTTTTTTTAAAATACTGCTACCTTTATTGGTGAATTACAATTAAAGAGAATGCAAATAGTCCCCTGATTTTGTCATGCATCAAAATTTCAAGCACCAGACTGCTTGCAATACAATGCCGTAAAAATCTTCACCAAACCTATAACTCTGACAGCATAATTGCTACATCCCAAACGTACGTCTTCGACGTCTACCAAATCACCATTTTGATAGCGAAGGACAAAAATACCGCACAGAATTAACCAAAACGCTCCATCTCGAGTGCAAATTTTTTCACCGTGGAGGGGTACCCCATCCCCACACAAAACCCATCGCCATCCAACCAAGCCTTCTGGATTCGCTCCTACGACCCCCAGCATTCCAGCCAGATTTGCGCCACTGTGGATGACTTCTCCTCCTACTCCACTTGTCGCTGTATGGATTAAATAAGTCCTGCGGTGTCTCGTCTCGGCTTATCAGAGAGTGAGGCGGTCAGATTCTTCCTGTTCCGGCAACGCCGCCGACTGGTATGACGACCCCTGTGCTGCCATCGCCTGGAAATGCTGTAATAACAAACACACAATATCGGTATTATTACTATGAAGTGGGTGGATTCTATTCCTCATTACTGTATTGTGCCCCGCCAACAAACCGGAAGACATTATGCGAAGCTGCTCTTCGTCCGTCTATCTGCCGTACAGAGCTCAAAGATGTCGCATTTTAGAGCTATGGTTGCTCTAGAAAACTAATAGGAATCCCTATTTTGGAAGGCGAACCCACCGGCCAGCATACGTGGCCAACAAAAATGGCAAAAACGTTTTTCAAGTCAAAATACTCATGTCGTATACCAAGCGAGACAGAACCATGGTTACTAGTAGTAAACATGAATAGGAAGTCACAGGCTGCCTATCATTTGACATGATCGTCGTTATCACCTAATCACCGGAAAGGACTGAAATGATCATCCACGGGGTCGTTTCGACTCCATCGGGGGAGACACTCGCTTGTTTACATAAGGCAGGTTACACGTGCCGGCAGGGTGATCCCGAAATGTCAACTAGGCCCAGCCCCCAAAACTGCATGGCTGACGGTGTAGAGGGACACAGTTGGCGGCAAAAGGCAAAGATTTTCTCCAAGTCCAACAGCCTTCTCCAGGGATGTCCCTCTTTTCGTGGGCGGATCTGGACTGGACCCCAAAGTAGCTGTAACACTCACGCTGAAAAACAACTTGATTCGCTTAGGCATTTAACCACTTATCGCCGAAGCGACCGAAAGCACAACACGCTGTCCGGACTATTAGCGTCATGTTATCATGTTCGGTCGTCATTATCAGCAGCAGAATGAGCAGCTTTAATCATTAGTAACCGACGTCACAGACACATAGACACACAACCCATAGCATAAGCCAAACCGTTACCACGGTCGGCCAACATGCATTACGAACAGAACTTAAGAATAACTAGAGAATAGATTACGATGCCCAAGCGTCGACGTGGATGCCTTCGTCAGTTCCACGGCCTGCTGTGACCTTGACCTTTGACCTCCAAAATCTAATCAGGTCATCGGGGCAGCGGCTGGTGAATATTCCCTATAAGTTTTATCAAAATTGTTCTGGCCGTTCGTTAGATATTGTAGTAACAAGATTTGTTCGGACGAAAAGACGAACGAACGGACCGACGGACAGACGGATGGACAGACAAACGGGACAGCCTAAATACATAATGTCGGGTAGCGAAGTCATGACAAGAAATGACAACGGTTGAGAACCTGCGAGTTCTTGAATTCTGAGAACAGCGTGAAGAGAAGATGCAGTGACTGTATTCGTGACTTGTGGACCGGAATATCAAGTAATCCTGCAACCCACACAATGCAAACGTCCACTTCTTCACAGTGCAAAATCACCAGAAGGCGTTCAAAGAGATCAAACTACCGCCGAGCCTGCAGTGCAATATAACCTTACATTATTATTGGGCGTTAGCTAGCGATGACGGCTTATTGCGACACACGGGTTAGCGCGGTCTGTCGGTCTGTCTGTTGGTCACGTTCGTGAGCCCTGCAAAGCAACGGCTGAACAGATCGAGATGTCGTTTGGGCGCTAAGTCGGGTGGGCCCAAGGAACCATGTATTAGATGGGTGTCTGGTCCCGCAAGGGAAGGGGCAATTTTCGGGGGTTATCCACCCCATTAAAAAGCATCGAAAATCATTGATGTGGTTTACAGCGCCTCTGATTTTTTTTACTTACTTACTTACGCAAAGATGGCTGAACCGAACTGGCTGCCACCTGAACGGCTGACTCGTAGGACCGCTAAAGTATGTATTATATGGGGTCAAGGTCGGACGAATCAATTTGCCTCCACTTGTCAGCGACTGTAACACACGGGTGAGCTGCGCAAAAACGGCCGAACCGATCTAAATGCCCATGGGGGGTCTGATTCATGTGGGCCCAAGCAGGGGCAGAAATTGGGTTTAGGGGGCTACCGCGGAAGGAAAGAAAGAAAGGAAGGAAGGAAGAAAGTATGGAAAAAAGTAAGGACATTTGTCGTTCATTGCTAGCTGTTGGGTATTGGGATCGGGGGTCTGATTCAGGTGGGCCCAAGCAGGGGCGGATCCAGAAACTGGGTTTAGGGGGGCACCTCCAGTGTCTGTTGAGCCTCTACGCCCAAGGTAACATATTTATACAGACTTACCGCAGATGACATCGATGTATTGACCCAAATCACAGTCCAAGTCAGCCAACTGCGACAACTGAATCTGACAACACAGAAACACCGACTGACGGCCCAACCAGTTGATATGTTCATAACTATTCATGAGCTCACGCTCTTCAGCCAATCAGTGGTTAACGCATTTTGACATCACGCCCGACACGCACATTCAGATGGACTTGAAATGAAAATTACTCGATGACTGGCAGATAGGCCTCGCCCATTCTCCGTTAAACGTTTTTATAATGTAACCGTGCGTGAAATATACTTCTTTCGGAACCAGTGCAGGCAGTTCGAAGGCTGCACACGGCCGCTAAACGAACTGAAAAAAATTTGTAGGCCGCATCGCATAGATGCGGCCTATTGCTACAGATGGAGTAGCGCGGTCTGTGTGTGTTTCTGTCTGTCTGTTAGTCACGTTCTTGAGCCTGCAAAAACGGCCGAACCGATCGAGATGCCGATCGGAGGGTGGACTCGGATGGGCCTCAAGAAACCATGTATTATTAGATGGGGTCAGGTGGAAAAAAGGAATTATGTGGAATTTTTGGGGGTTGTCCGGTCCACTGAAAAGCATTGAGAGTTAATGCTGCGGAAATTTACACAGCAAAAAATCAATAACGGCAACAGCGGGAATGCGGGCAGCCGGCTGCAACGCTCCAGACTGGTGGGTGTTACATTACATTGTTCCCCTCCGTGAAAAAACCGCCCCTACAATGCAGCCTTTTGTCAAAATTCTACAGATGTAACCACGGCCTAATGCACATTGTCATTTGTAGCAAATTAACACTATGCTGCTTAAAACTTGGCAGTTTACACCCAGAAATAGCATCATATGGGGGCAGTTTGTACATTTACCAAATGCAATTGTACACATCACCAAATTATTTTGTTTCAACTGAATTTCCTGTGAAGAATTTCAATTGAAAGAAGTTGTAACACGATCACATGAAATCGAAACTATATCATAATTCATAAAGACGCGGCAAAACAGCATATTCACTTCTCTCAGTATCTCTTCAACGTCTGTCGGCCACTCTTGCATAAGGACGTCAACTTCTGGCATATTTCTACAAATAAACGAAAACATATAACCAGTTTTTGTTAATCAGGCTTCTTCTACGGGAGATATTCCACGTTGGGATTGGTATCCAAAGCGAAAATGCTAGCGATATCAGATTTTCCCTGCATCACGTCCCCGCGTCCGCTTGCCGCTGGATGCTGGGTTTCCCCGGCATGGGTTTTTGCGCTATTCTGAGTGTCGCCTTCTTCTAGTTCCCGCTGGTTTCTTCCTACAGTTATTCTGAAGTGGAGTTTCTAAAAGGGATCCTTTGGAGATAAAGGGCACAGATTTTTTACAGATGTCCTTACTCTCACCCAACCATCAGTGTCTTTGAAGAAAAACCCAGAATCCAGCGGCAAGCAGACGCGGGGACGTGATGCAGGGAAAATCTGATATCGCTAGCACTGCTTGCGTGGCGGGACCTTGCAGCAGGGAATACCCAGTGCATCTTACGTACGCAGCAGTCTGACGACGTTGTGACCTTGACCTTTGACCTTTTGACCCCAAAATAAACGGGTTTCCAGAACTCATCGTGAAACATTCGTGTGTCAAGTTCAGTGATCCTAGCTGCATCGGTTTTTGAGATATCATCCGGAAAAACAAACAGACAAACAAGCAGCGGTGAAAACCCTAACCACGTGACTGCCGTAACCATTGGCAACCCAGGTTTGCCTGACAACTGACTTTTGAAACACAGCTGTCAATACTGACCTGCTATTAATAACAGCAACACATACTTGGAGTAGTGTACAGTCGGTGCCGGCTGGGTTCGATGAAGATCTGCTATGCTCTTTATCCAGCTATCTATTGCCTTCGTGTTGTTCTCCAAATTATCCACCGTCTTCACAGTCTGTAATAATAACAATAATAATAATAATAATAATAATAATAAATTAGCCCCGACGGTCGACTCTTCACAACTGACGTTTCTGCCAACTTCAAAGTCACGTGACACCAAAACTAGGCCAAATGTCACAAATCCGGCCCTATCAAATTTAGATATTGTGCCCTAGTTTAAGTATCCATGGTCACTTTATTGGTCAGTTGCCAGCTCCCATTGTAAATGGCCGAGAAGATAGCGTTTGAAAATGGCCGGATTCAGTAGGTCCTAACCTTTCCAAAAATGTATAGTTTTCCAAATCTCCAAAAATTCTGAACGAAAATACATAAGGAAATGGACTAGATTTCCGACTTTGAAGGGCTCGGGACCTTGATCTTGGATCGGGCCATGCTGCATACCGTCGTGCATCACTCATCGACCTCTACCTAGATGCCAAATTTCATTAATATTGAAGAAACCCACGTCGCCGCCGGCGTGGGTAATAAGGATTACTGTATACAGCAACATCGTGAGACATAATGTCCAACACTGACCATTTGCTTGGTGGTGGTCTGCTTTGTGACGGAACGCAGTTTCAGGTCAAGGACATGAGGATCGGACTGTTTAGCACACGGCTCATCAAGAACCGTCAGACCCAGAGAGTCAGCTTTGCCATCGTGCCGTGGTACCTGGTACATGCACATATCATACAGTGTGATCATTACGTTAGCTGCGTCTAGTGGAAAAAGCGTAATGTAACAGTCCGGTGTCCATCCGTCCGTCCGTCCGTCTGTCCCGTACGATACGATACGGTAGAGATTAACGTGCGCTCAAAAGCTGACGAGATGGCCAGCTTAATCTAGCGCACGGCCCAGAAACTAAAAAAATGAGGAAAAAATAAAATCAAAAACCGAGTAGCTCAGAAGAAATCTACAGTCACCGTGACCACCAGAGGCCATCATTCGACGCGGCCAGCGTGCATTTCGGCCTGACAACAAGGAGCACCGATATCCTAGTTGGGTGACACGGCATATCAAGTGGCTGTTGTGCAAGCATTGCTGATATTGGTCAAAACATCATCATTGGGTGACGAGTACGCGCTGACTTGTAAGTAAGTAAGTACAAAATTTGATTAAGCGCCATAATCATTCAGTAGAATGAATTAGAGGTGCTGGACAAGTCGCTATGGGCTATTAAATGCAGACTGGAAAAGATTGGTTTTAACATGTTTTGTACCCCAAGATAACTCGTCCTAATGCTGTGACAGCCTTTTCCAGGTAAGTGTTACAGACATATTAAACATGTGTAAAAATTTTTATTCCACAGTAAAGAGGTTAATGAAAGCATCAACGTATCAAGGCACTGAGCACAACCAGTGGCCTCACCTTGTTGTTTCTTCAACCACCACTGGAAGCCTGGCGGGAGGGGCAACGTTCCCTTTACGCCAGCTATCCAACGACAGAAGCGTGGCATCTTGGTTGATAACGATGGTATCTATATATAATAATCGGATTGTCAAGATTGTGTCGCCACGCGCGTGGCTTACGTGGACGGACGGGCGACGGGCGGGCGAGGTAGGCACGGGCGGCGAGCGCAGACAGGCTGCGGGCCAGAATAGAGGGCTCGGGCAGCGGCGGGCAAGCCAAAATCGCGATGTCACGCCAGAGGCGTGGCTTGCAAGGACAAACGGACGGGCGGGCGGGTACAGGCAATCCCGCCGCAGAGCGGCGTGACGGCTTGTACAATCAAATACTGCAGTACACAGTACATTCTAGTACCAGACTGTTAGCTAGGCTATCATTTCCCATTTCGTTGCTTCTTCCTTATTTCAATTCAGCCTTCAAAAAGACTGTTTACATGTTCGAAAACGAACCTTAATGAAAGCATCGATGTCTCCGACGGCTGGAATGAAATCTGGAATAAACGGCAGGAGTCGATATTCCAACTCTATGTTCTGAGTAGCATATCTGTGGTATTGAACAACATGACATAGATTTTAACCGTTACAGGTACATGAAAAAATACACCAGAGCTTCTTGAATAAACTCATCGGTTGAAAACAAACATAACTGATAACTCTCCACGGACAGTTATCAGTTAGAAAAAGGCATCAGTTGTTGCCGAAACGTCACTAGTTTTAGGTAAATACAGCGGTTGTTTTGTAGTATTAATCGTAACAGTTACATCAGAGCTACTATTTTCCATCCACCCATTGCGCACCGCGACACCTAGACTGTAGCACTGTACTCCACACAAAATATGTACGTTACTGATAAAGGCAGTCATCATAGGTAATACGTGAAGACTATCAACACTGGAGACGGACCTGGATATGTACTGGAATAGCTCCTTGACTTCTGGGCTGACAGCCAAGTGTTCGTAGTCGGCTGGGTTGTACAGCCTTCAAAACATCAAGTACATCTACTACAGTCTTGTCAGCAATATCGCTTACAGTCAAACATGCTGCACAGAAATATCAATATGCTAAGGAGACAGTGCAAGTAGGTTGGTTGGTTAATTAGGGTTTAATGGTGCTTTCTACACAATCTAAGTCATATCGCGCCTTTAGGGCAATAATAAGTTGTGAAAATTATATTTTAACGAAAGTAAATTGTGTGCATACAGTAATTCTGAAACTAAATGTAGTAATAAGAAAATCTATCTATGGATAAGAACGACTAAAGATTAGAGATTGGAAACAAGGTGTCGCCCTAACGGTACGTAACACTACTGGCCCGCCGTGCACTGTTACCGTGAAGTTATAATTAGACTGGAGGCGGCATGACGTCGTCGCCTGGCCTGCGTGGGTAAAGCCGCCTGCAGGCCCGCCATGGAGTGTTACAGACGACGACGACAAACGACGTCAGACGCCAGAAAGCAAAACAATACTGGCCCCCTACACTATGTGTAGGCGAGCCAGAATAAATATTGTTGATCTGTTATATACAAAACCAACTCCCTTTACCTCTTATGCTGCCAAAAAATTTTCCACTTCTTAATTGGGGTGCCAGTCAATGCTCGTTGATCTGTATAATGAATGTAAAATGCTTGTTGTTGCTGTCACATAAATATCGGCCAACAGAATGAAACGACACAGCGAATAATGATTATACATATATACACAAAAATATTTTGTCTACTGGTTAAGTATTCTTTGCTTTGGCAAGGTAACGAGGAAATATTTTTAGGTTGCATCGCCTGCATAGCATAGATATGGCCAATTGTGTAGCATAGTTAGTGTGTTCATGTATTGGGCACCTACAATGTCAAAGTCTGTAATAAAATGTCGACCTGCAACAAAATTATAATCAAAACAAAATTTATAAAATATTTACCCGTCAATTTTGCCGTGATAATCATCATCGTCATCGTCATCTTCATCTTCATCATCTTCTTCTTCATCTTCCTCATCATCAGTCAAAGCATCTTGCATTGGTAATGACTTAGGCTGTTTACCAGCACTCGCTCGCTGCTGTATCCACACACAACACGTAGCATCAGTGATATTTTAGTTACGAAACTCATCTCAGTTTTAGTTACAGTTAATTATCGGATCAATCTGTTTTATTTTATTTAGCTATAGTTAACTCAAAGCAGTCATTTTAGTTATTATTCAGTTTTTCCCGAATTATTCTAGTTTTTTTATTATTTAGTTATATATATAGGTGAATTGATGTCACAGTAATAGTCACGATATGATCTCCATGTTGTATAGGGTACAATGTGGTACTTTGCAAAGTTAACTGGTGAAAATTTGTCCATGTTTGCATTTTCTTGTCCTACATCATGGCAGCCTGAATGGATGGCATAGACAGGAATGAAGAAATTACGTTACTGTCAGCCTATGTACAGTTTTTTGGTTCCTAAAGCTGTTGCTGTGTGGTCTTTTAGCAAATTTAGACTGCCTTCACAGACTATTGCCTGGACCATTTCTTCTGAGCTACCGGTTTTTGGTTTATATTTTTTCCTTATTTTTTGTTTCTGTGCTGTGCGCTAAATTAAGCTGGCCATCTCGCCAGCTTTTGAGCGCACGTTAGTCTACCATATCGTATCGTATAAGTAATTTCAATCAACGTCCAGCCATGCCTGTACAACACACAAGAAAGATGATCTACACGGCACATTTTAATCATGAATAAAATAATGTTTCACTGCATACCGTTCCATTTATTTAGAATGCATTTTTTCAGTCAGACAATGTTGGAAAGGCGATAAAGACATTCTGACGTGACATGATAAAATGTAGCATGGAACCAAAAAACTGGGAAGCACTGATACCAAGCTTATTCAACTTCAAGTATGGTCAGCCAATATCTTCTGCACTTTCCATAGGGTGGAACGGGTCCCACAAATCTGCAAACTGAAGAAGCAAGATTTCTACAGAGTGAATGCTTTTCCATAGCTTCCTGGCATCCAACCAACAGTGTTGGAGCAAAGCAAAACTAAACTGTTCAAGTTTTTGAAAAATCAACCAGCGTCTGACCTGCTGGGCACTGCCAGCTTTTGGCACCGGCATCATCACATTATCGTCTGATTCATCAGACATCTCCACTTCGTGACGCATCGACATTCGATCTGCAGTTCAGTCATCACATACACATCGCGGTGAATACAGCGTCATACTGTAATCTACAATCTATGGTTACCATACAATCTCCATGTTGTGAGACATATATGCTATATGCTGTAACAGGATCTCAGGAAATCTATAAAAGTTTATTCACTTCGTTTGCCTGACGGTAAATGTATTTCAGGTCTTTGCCCCTGTACTTCACTCGGGCTATGCCCTAGACTCCCATTATAGCCACAGCCCCCTCTCTGTCCCAGTAACTACCGCAAGAAAGGTGGCAACCCTACAACCCATTAATATTAGGATCTTGTTAAAGAAAATTTTCACATACCTTTGTTAATTTCTACTCTTGGCGTAGGTGAAAACTGGCTTGCTACTTCTTCGGCATCAGGAATCTCTAACGATTCGTCATATGGCTGATTCTTGTACAATTTACCTGCCTACAAAACAAGAATTAAAATAACAGAGAATATGTCACAAGAATAACCATGATAATACGATAATGAATGCAGTACAACAGTGGATGCATAACACATTAAAATGATAAGGTTACAAATGTAATCAGCTTAGCATGGCCTAACACATGGATGATGAAAATGTATATCGGAGTTTTATTCCAGGATTACAAAATCCTTATATGATGACATAAACATAGAGAATTTACAAGTGCAGGCTAAAGCCTCTATGTCCGCTTCATCTAAACACTTTATAATATAATAACCTGCAAAGATCTTTCATACATCACTTTGCTGCGATGTATCCCGACATTTTAGTCCCTAAATCTAGTCAGAGTCTTAGTGATAGTGTTAGTCAACTGGTTTGATATTAATATTGTGATTTTATGGATGCAGTCACTAGCAAAGTTTAGGCCTACTTGTGCGTTTTCGTTTCCACGGTCGTACGTTATGTGGTTACCCATGGGCGTCGGATCCGCGGGAGGGGGTACAACCAATTTTACGGCGCTTGTCGTCGGAAAATAGAGCCATTCACATATAAATTGCTTCAGATGTCACTGTGGTTAGTGGTTACCATGAACCATGCAACTTTATCATCAGGCAGGCGTGGTGTAATTTGCAGATAAAACTGTGTGATCCATGTCTGAGCGCATTATAAGTAGTTACGACGATGCGCTATATACAAATCGACGTATACTTTATTTACTTTACTTTATCGAGTTATAGCGCCACTTGGGTTTCTATATTACATGAACAAAAATTCGGAAAGTTAAAGTAGCTGTATAAATCTACCAGACTTACTGTTTCTTCTTCCGAATCATCAGCCATTACCATTACAAAGACATAACAACGCACTATCCACGCCACTGGCCGAGGAATGCAATTGAGGTGAATCCAAATTACAACAGGCCGGAAGAAAATTCCAGTGCATTCGTTACTTTTTAGTCACACATTCACAGAATAAATACAGTTCTCTTTACACTTCCTCCGTTATTAAGAAGTACGTGATAAATTTTCTATTTCTGTACAAGATGTGTCTTTCATATAATTTCAATCAATTTTTGACGTGTTTTATTCTTGATGTGCACCAGTGACTTGCCTTAGCAACGAGTAAACATGTGTGGAAATTCCCATCGTCATTAAATGGATAGGGTTGTTCTAAAGCAATCGATTTGATGACTGATGAGTATATTTTAATAAATGGTTAAACTAACAGTTTACAGCCAAGTGTAAACTGTAAAGGCGTCATAGATCAGAGACGGAGTCGTAGCTCTAACAGCAAATATCACCAGAATCATAGAATGCCTCTAGATTTGGCTGTTGGTCGAAGCTACCAAAGATGAGACCAATGACGTACTAACGTAGGCCTATCATCAAGACGTACGTCAGTCAACATTATGACACCCCAAACAGTTTCAACTCTTCCAGCCTTAGGTTGAAGCTTTTTTATGCACGCCGCATCTAACGGCAAGCTTGATGTAACGGTCTAGCGTCAGTCGATCGTTCCATCGTCTGTCTGTTTGTCTGTCCCATCTTTATCTAAACTCATTGGGGGTGCGCGGGCATTATTAAATTAGATTAAATAAGCAGCTGTAAAAAGTACAGTTTTGTGCGAGTGGAACTAACTAGTACATGGCAAACTAAGGAAAACCACTGGCCCACTAAACAGCAGGCCCTATAGACGTGCGATATGGTCAGATCGAAAATTTTAGTGAATTATAACGTATTTTAACGTGTCTTGTTTGACAAAAAATACGCGTATTTTAACATATTTATTCGAATCGAAGCTAGGCTTCCGCCGAATATCGGATTTACTTTACGTGGCGATTTGGCGGTGTTCACGCGTTCGGCTATATAACTCCACCGTGCAGTAGCCTAGGCCCCTATGTAAAACTGTAAACTAAGAGTAGAGTATAGCTCTCTCCATTCAGCACCAATATGAATATGGTAAAATAATGTCGAAATACTATTTCCATAATCCGAGCTCTGGTACTGCTGAGTTAAAGAGTAGCTTGTGGTGGCATTTTGTTGATGCAGTGTTTTAGGCCTAAATGTCTTTCTTTGTCTATTTTTGCATGTAACTGTCTTTAAAATGATTGTGTGTTTTTATGCTGTGTATATATAATTTTTGTATGTGCTGCCTACGGGCGTAATAAATAATAATAGGCCTACGGGTAATTAAAAATTACTTAGGCCTATGCGCTAAGTTGACAACGCGTCACGATGTCTATGTGTGGTTTTCGTCTGTGATATAGCCATATTCGTGCTAAAAGGACGTTAAACTCCAACTAACTATAAAACTCTGTGCGTTGTTCATTGTCGGTCGCAAAGGCGGCAGCTCGGCACGTATAGTGATTGACAGGTATGAATATAAAGTGTTTCGACGGACGTCCATAGAATGCGGCGCTCATCAAACGAACATTGACAATGTGGGTGGTCTTATGATGTTTAAGCGCCGACAAGAGTCAACGTGGAGCCGGTTCAGCAAGCGTGTGACATTATTTTGATGGTGCTTGCGAGTCGCCACACCGCGACGGGACTGGCTACACTACAGTAAGGCCTGAGCGTGCATAGTGTATAGATCCCAGTAGGCACAAGATAAGGGGTTCACAACTACACACGACGGGAGGGTCGTTTGACGGTGGAAAGCCAGGGTGCAGTCCGCCGCATCCCGCCCAAAAGGTGTTAACATTTATTAATTTTGTTCTGGATTTCAGCGTATTTAAACTTAAGGTTGGAAATAAACGTAGAAATTTATGGTGGTATCAGTAAAATTCGTCAGTTTCAGGGGATTTGCACAATGACCCCATGACCAGGGGCTTTGCCTCTGAACCCCAATGGGGCACAACCCCAGACGCACTGTCGTGGCCGTCCACTTTGGTTACAGATTTGTTTGTGGTCCTAGCCTTCAAATCAGTTGTGCACCCCTGCACTGCATCGTGTATATACGGCTGAAAAAGCAGACGTTGGTTTGAAACTGTAAATATGTAACAACCAGTTACATTTTACATTGCTGTTTGTTTGTCGAGTTCCTTAATTGTGCTAACGTGGTGTGTGCGAAATCCAGCATAGACAAGAGTTATCATCATTAATTTAGGGGCCTGGAGAAAAATTAAACGAGACACATGCATGACCTTGAACAAGTCTCCTTGAAGATCACCGATAAAGTATGACGCATTGCCAGAAATGACGATGTTCGTAATTAGCTACATATCGTGCATAAGATTTAATGAGAAAAATCATCGCAGTTACTATACTATTCGATACTGTAAGCTATATTTCTTAATAAGTTCGTATTAGCAATTTGTATAGCCTAGTAACAATAACCAATTTATACCTACATAATAGTCCTATACCTTGTATCGTTTTTGACCGCACGTGACTGGATGTGACTTTGATCCGTTTTTTATTTGGGTTACTATACACAGTTAAATTTACAGCACACGTGTGATTTTCTATTTATCTGTAAGTATTGTGTTATATTTTCCTGGTATGGGATATTGAAAGGATCCTTCGCTTACTGTTCCTGCTGTGCTGTCTGAGTGGTTAAATAAAGCCTGTGAAACAACGGGGACATAGTGCCGAAAAGTCCTTTAATGGCGGTCACGGTCCACGGGTCAAAACAAACAAGGAACCGAGTAAGCAATCAAAGAAGCTAATCGCAAAGTTAAGCAAACGTTGACTTATTATGTCTAGCGCCTCACGCTGATGTCGGAATTTCTGACATTCGGAGATCACACGAATGTCAACGCCAATACAGCATTCATATATACAGTACAAGCAATATTTGGTCAGTCAGACAACAGCGATATATTACGAAAATCTTTCGTCATTAAGCAAGCAACTCTTAGCGTTCCACTCGATCAAAACTTGCAGTCATTTCGGATAAGGATTCTTCCACTCAGTCTAAATTGCTTTGTAACGCGTAGCCTATAGTTGTTAAAAACGTAGATTTTTGAACAAAAACATTGAAACGTAATTTTTCATTCCAATAAAAGATCAAAACAGAACTAGATAGCGGGGCAAAGCCCAACGTGTAGCCCGCCCGACGCACGCAAACGCGACTGCGCATGTCTTACTAACCTACAGACAGGCTATGCTACTGCCACCTAGCGAATGACGTTTAAATATCAGCCCATAGAGCATCTTAGCCATGTGTACACCAAATCACCCATGCACATTAGCCACTAGTTCTCAGGCGTTACTGAACCGAAGTTCACGAAATTTTTATCAGACGTAGAGGGATCAACGGCGGTGTTAATGCAACAAGGTGTCGCCATAACGGGACGTAACACGACTGGCCCGCACAGAATGAAGGCGGGGTGTGTCAATTTTCGCCGACATGCGACATAAATCGGTTACCATAGCAACGTCCCTTGAGCAAGCCGTCGCGACTTCGAGATATTATCATAAAGCCCATAACCTGCTCTATATTTGCTGAAAGTTTGGTAAGTGCCAAAAACTCGTGTCGTGCGGTAATATCGCTCGTGTGTCATGGCGTTTCGCGCGACTTTTTGGCGCGGTTGCGGTTGCAACTTTATCGCGCGATAAAGTCCCGCGATATTAAAAGTAAAAAGGTAAAAGGGCTTCCATACTCGTTACCGAGCGCTGGGCCCGGAGCTCATCCCGGTGTACAGGCAGTCACCTCGCAGGTGACTATAACTCATCCGCTCGGCGGTAGGCTACCATTACTTTCCGCCAATGGTGCGGTTACCTTCCCAGCCGCGATATTATCGAGCGATGAAGTTGCCCGTGTGTCATTCCACTAAATATCAGTCCAGGAACCCCGGTGAAAACAGCGCAAACGTGCATATTTTACCTATGTGCACCCACATAGTCCGTGCAAAGGAGCCACGAGATATCAGAGGTTGCTGGACAGAAGTTCACGAAATTTTATCAGACATAGCCGGGTCGTCGTCGGCGTTATTGCATTAATCTGCGTTGCAATCATAACAGATAACGGCACACGTCAGTCATCGAGAATCGATGATCGATTTGCAGTGTAATTGGTCAGTGGACGTGAGCGTGTTGCCTAAGCCACGCCTACCCGATAGTGGCCTTCCTCGCGGCAGGTGAGAAATGACAATTGACGATCATTCATCATCACTGCGTGTTGCGAGCATTCGTCGTTAATATTGGCGATCTGCCATCGTGAACATCGCTAGACTCACCTCTCCTGCAGGTGGTTTCGACCTGGATAGATCGGCCACGTCGCCATATGAGTTGGTTGCTGACGATGTCGTTAAAGTGTTCGTCGATTCTACTACTGCTGCATTTGCTACCGACAACGATTTCTGTTGAAGGTAACCCTTCGGCTTTGTGTCATCTAGCACAGACACTGTTTACTGAAAAAAATCGCAGTATGCGTTCTGTAGAATTCATCATTATTCTGCAACGTTCGGAATATTCACGTCAGCGATTGATATATTAGGCATATCCTGTCTTTATTGTTTCCTATTTTCGTAGAAGTCGTGGAAACTTTGAGACTAAGCCATTCGAAAAGAATTATTATGAAATATAACGGGAGAAGTCGTAAGTATGAATATAGGTTGACAGTGACGAAATTCTTTATTGCTATCTGTGCAAGAATCCAATTGCATGCATACTTGTTGCAATTTCGTAACATCGTACCTCACACTTACAAATCCCTATACTACACTACACATCTCGTGCCCAACAACCAATTTCAAATCTAGAATTTTTAAAATGGGATGGCGAATTATAGGTTCATGGGCCCCAGAGGAATTTATAAGCAGAATCTCTAAGATAGGGGCGAAATGCTTGGAAAACAGTTTTTCTTACATATGAGCCAATACTGCTTCCCAATTTTGCACATATTTTTAAAATTACTGCAGACAAACTGGGGTGCGCTGTCTCTGAATCTGCCACTATCATCAGCTCCTGCGTTGAGGGCCTTCCAGGACTCCTTCGGTCAAAAATATCAGCTACGCCTTTAGGGGTGTGGATCGCATCACCATTGTCGGATCCAGGGAGCGGAACGGGCTGCAGCCTTAATTCCCCATTCCTTAGAAAAAAACTAAAATATGTGAGAAACAGAAGGCGGCATTGGCTATAGGCAAAATGTCTCGTTTATTCGTTCATTTATTTAATACGCCAAAGCAGCAATGAGACATACAATAAAATACAGTAATGTATTTATGTAATGTAGTTATATGTACCGCCTTCGGACTTCCCTTTCCGCTCCATAACTGAGTGACGTATGCAGGACTGAACAGAGCCTGGGATGCCAGAAGCCTCGGACCGAAACCCTAATCCAGCGAGCGTAGCGAGCGAGAAAGAAATTGGAAAAAATCGACAATATCATACAGAATTAAAT
>Ga0209780_1000252_pt1 | contig 26810 bp, 12 predicted proteins | sample WorMetexBAHAMAS2_FD_187384 | JGI IMG/M metagenome (GOLD analysis project Ga0209780, IMG submission 187384) | Marine gutless worms symbiont microbial communities from Max Planck institute for Marine Microbiology, Germany - Inanidrilus exumae... | ecosystem: Host-associated > Annelida > Digestive...
CACTCACTGTTTATTTTTCATCAATTGAAGGTACCAATGACGTTAAATATTCAATGCATTTCCAATGAGTACCGCTAAACTTCATGTGTCCCCGAAATCCACTCAAATGCGACCTTGGCTAAATATCAAAATCCACGAAATCCAATAACTGTACGAAATCCACCTGCCTAAAGCCCTAAAGATTGAAATCCACAATTTCGATGTTTAGGCAGGTGGATTTCGTACAGGCCTAAGTGCTGGGGTCCAAAACACAGGCCTGTGCGAAATCCACATGCCTAAACATCGAAATCCAGAACACATAGGCCTGCATGAGATCCACGAAATCCACAAGCTGCTGTTGTAATTAGCGGCAAACGACGCCGGCATCACTTTCAAGTCGCGAACGCGAGCGATCGACTCCATTGCGACAACGTCCCGAAACTGTCGAGTCGGCGCCTATTTCTCATTGCATGTGCGCAGAGCTACCGCGAGAGTAGACTTGCAAGAAACGTAGGGCCTAACTGCCTTACTACTACACGCCGCCTTTTGGTTAGCAACATTCTGTTTTAATTTTTAATTTTTACTGTTAATGTGTTTTTTGCCATTGTAATCTACTGCATGGGCTTTGAGCCTGCTATTGAATGTGAATGAATGAATGAATGAATGATCCTCGCTCCCTACGTGTAACGCATTCAAAATTATTTCCTTTACTGCAGAATTCTAACACACGGGTAGAGACAGATGACATACAGACTTACTAACGCTTTTATTGAATTTACATTATGTCAGTACTATAACAATTGCCTGTTGGTTTGTTGACTGCCTTGCCAATGTGGATTTCGTGCAGTTTGTGGATTTCGTGGATTTCGAAATTTAGCTAACGTCGTTTTTGAGTGGATTTCGTGGCCTTTGTGGATTTCGATTTTTAGGCAGTGGATTTCGTACTTAGTCGGTGCATTTCGATATTTAGGCATATGTATTTCGTAGATTTTGTGGATTTCGTGGATTTCGATTTTTAGGCAGACCGTTGCCAGACGGGTCCGTAGAAACACCGCACCGGCCGTACCGTCCGCACCTGCCCATATTAGGAAGATACAACTGACCCTAACCGTTACACTAACCCTAACCGACACAGTAACGGTATCTTCCTAATATTGGCCGGTACGGCCGGTGCGGTGTTTCTACGGACCGTTGACAGACGTTATGTGCAGAATACGATACGATACGATTAAATACGATACGGCAGATTAACGTGCGCTGAAAAAGCTGACGAGATGGGCAGCTTAATCTAGTGCACGACACAGAATCGAAAAAATAAGGGAAAAAATAAAAACGAAAACCGAGTAGCTCAGAAGAAACGGTGAGGCAATAGTCCGTGGAGACAGTCCGGGAGGAAGGAGTGAAACTAAGGGGGGTAGGATTTGTGAAACAGGTAGTTTTTAAGCCGGGAGTGAAAGAGATGGAGTAATCGATTAATCGATGAGCAGTGGTGAATCAAAAGAGGAAGAAGTGATGGGTGAAGGAATAGGTGAGTCGGAAATAGATGAGGTTGACAAAGAGACAAAGGGAGCTGATTCCAGAAAAAAAGGTGAACTTGTGAAGCATAACGAAAGGAGCGATCAGACGATGAAGATGGCCAAGCAAGAGTAACGATGGATAAAGAGCGAATACTGCGAGGATGTTGAGATGAGGTTATGAAGGTATGGAGGTTGGGTAGTTGTGAGAACTTTGTAGGTAAGTGAGAGGAGCTTGTATTCGATTCGTTCAGTGATCCTCATCCAGTGGAGAGAGCGTAGGATGAGAATGATATGACAAGACTTAATAGCTTTAACGACTGTACGAGCGAGAGAGTTCTGGATCTGCTATAGACTAGATAAATGAGACTAATGGAGTTTATAGTAGAGAGAATTACAGTAATCCAGTTTGGAGTGGATGATAGACGTAGCAACAGAATAATCCATGAAGCGGACATTTTGGCAAGTCTTCATCTGGAAAAATATCATCCGCAGCTATCCAACAACAGGCGTCCACAGAGATGTGTGGATGTACGCAAAGCACTGACAAAGAATATTTAGCTCGCTAATGAGAAAAGAACCATAAATATTAGAGATGTTACGAGTGATACAGATTACAACACGGTTAGTTGATACCAACATGGAAACTGAAAGTCAGTGGTCATTGAGAACGTGCACTTCATATTCAATGAACTTTGATTTTTATCGTCGTAACGCGCGTCTTAATGATCGTTGCGCGTTACGTCCATAATGTGCATGTTATGGCGGTCAACAGTCGTAGATAGCACGCCTTCAGTGCTAAATTTTTAGAACGTCCCCTGCGTTCGCACACGTTTGATTGCAGGCGTACTACGGCTGTCGACGGCCACAGTGAGCATGCTACTTTATACTCGCCAGCAGTACTTATGTATTTTTTATTGGAATGAATGACGTCACTTCCGGTATCGATATTGGTATTGGGTATTGGTATCGTTAGAAGCCAAAGTATTGGGTATTGGGTGCTGAGCTTGGTATCGTTCTAACCCTAAATGGTTATGTTGCCGATGACCTCGGGTGACCCCTAAGTAACCACCTTAAACCACCTCAATTTCAGCATTTTGCGTTGCCTTATGCATCTTCGTACTTGGTGATTGCAAAGACTTCAAATTTGGTGTACAGGATGAATGTGCAAGTCACAGCCTATCGACGACAAACCGTTGCTGATAGGGGTGTGGTCAGGTCATGTGACCCATTAAATAATTTTGGGGGCTCCAATCATATGTCACTGGAATGGCTGAACCTAAAGTCGTCAAATTTAGTACACAGGTAGGCTTTTGTACACAGGTAGGCTATATCAGTTCTAGCAACAGGATGACATATCACCCACAAAAGGGGCGTGGTTATGGTCACGTGCCTGTTTTAAAATTTTGTTGTTTGCGAGATGCAGCGCATCACGCGGGTTCATCAGTGACAGATGAGCTACTTGACAGTTTCGCACTATGCTCGTTGCACAATTGATGACCTTAGAAGGATGCGTCCATGTCCTGCAGTCCATGTCCACAACTACACGTAAGGTTGTGTCTGCATCCGTTTGCAGAACGAGCAGTGTGACAAACTTGAATTTCTTGAAAGGTAATGGTCTATGGACTTGGTGAGTTTCAGAATTAATGGAGAAAAACCAACAAAGGGACATCAAGAATAGCCACAAAAGACAAAGTGGAACAGTAGTGACAGATAATGCACAAATTCAGTATAGTTGGAAGATTGCATAGAGAAATTACACAATAAAAAGGACAAATCAACAGAGGCAGGAGTATTTTAATAGGGACCAGGTGAAGATAACATAGGATGAAACATTATACTGTGAATTATGCAGTACGTGAATTATACAGTGAGCAAGCTCTGAAGGAGTTAGACTAGTAAAACAGAGAGTACAGACAATACACCTGCTGAATTATTGAAGGCTCTGGGTAGAAATGGCATGCAAGAATTATTCAACATATGTAGTGACATATACAGAACAGATGAATGAACTCCGCAATGATTACAGAGCGCCGGAAATTCACAGCCAAATGGTCCCTCTACGTGATGTCTAGTTTCCGTTTTTACCTTTAGAATCAATTCGAAGTCGTTCCTCTGGGCTGTACGTTCCATACAAGAAAGGTACCTACCCAAATTTTCGGCAGTGTCCAATGTCCGATATTGCGTAATTAAAACCAATAGTATGCCGCTGTGCTGGTGCGGCCTAGCGAGCGATATATTAAAGAAAAGCGGACTGAATTGGAAACTGAAAATAAGTAGCACGGCAGATAATGCTGGCATCACTCAGTCGCAGGCACATGACACTAGGTATCATCGAATGCAAAAAATAAATAGGTTGTGCATCAGTAAATAAGTAAACAGTTGTGTCACATGTTGAGTACACCGGTGGGAAATGCTCTTTTCGAGCCTATATTGCAGTGCATCTCTAGATACGCTGCAACCCGTCTAGTTGAGGTTACTTTTTGTTATTTTTAGGTTGATTCTCTAATAAAGCTGGTCTCAAATGTCCGTCCGTACATGCATACGTAGTATGTATGCCCGTCCACAGAAAGTTCCTTCGATTTCTATGAAATTTGGCATGTAGGTAGAGATCGGTGAGTGATGCACGAGGGTATGCAGTATGACCTGATCCAAGGTCAAGGTCACGAGCCCTTCAAAATTGGAAATCCGTCCATTTTCAAAAGCTATCTCGTCCGCCATTTACAATGGGAGCTGGCAACTGACCATGTATGCTTAGACTACGGTACAATATCTAAATTTGATCGGGCCGGATTTTTGATATTCAGCCATTTTTTTGTATCACGTGACTTTGAAGTTGGCACAAACGTCAGTTGCGAAGAGTCGACCGTTAGTCCCCATATTGGGCTAATTTTTATGTCTTCGCCACCTGACAGAGTGTTAGCAAATGCATTGTTTTCGGGCTGTCTGTCTGCGGCGTTCGTTCATTTGTCCAGACAGATATTGTTAGTACGATATCTTATGAATGCCTAGAAAACTTAAACTGACAGGGAATATTCAATAGTCCATGATGGTGACCTGATTAGATTCTGAAGGTCAGAGTTCAAGTTCACAGCACACTATCGAGGTAGCGAAGGCACCCACGTCGACGCTGGGGTGACACAGTCCTACTAGTTACTAGTAGTAAACATTGTAGGTGCTATAGTTCTGACTGTACCAAACCAAAGTTTGTGATATTATGTGTGAATACATATTGATGTCTTAGCCATGTGTATTATGTATGCACTTGCAGAAATAGGATTCCTAATATTCCTAATATGTCGTACAAACATTTGCACCCCGAGCAACAAAAGGCAACAGAAGATTTGGTATTTAGCCACACTAGTATTTTTTAACATGTTCATGACTAGAGTATTATGATTAAATGATATAGAACTAAAGCAGGTAAATGTTACTTCTGTAGATTATGGTGTTATTCATTGATATATATGTTTTTGCAGTTGCCTGAATGTCTATGGCTTTGGGCTCAAAATGGAAGATGTCCCAAACATGTCTATGGAATGTGAACAAGTTGTTCTGTCAAAATTTGCCCCAGAAAACAACTGTTTATGTGACTCGGGAATATCAATACAGTCGTGCTGGCAAGCACATAGAAGAGCTATTTCCTCAACGTCTGACGCTTCCCGAAAACCGTGGTTATGTTCCAATGCTGTCTCCATCACAAGTGACAAGCATACTGACTCAGCTGGAAACGTCAGTAGCAGGCAATGGACCTGTGAAGTGTTTTGACAGCAACCTTCTGGCATCAAACAATCCGACTGAAGATCGTCGTGCGGCAAGTCAACTTGTTCAGACGGGAGGTGGCTTGTTTGGAGTGTTTGATGGTCATGCGGGCTCAGCTTGTGCTCAGTCAGTCAGCGAACGTCTTTTCAACTACATAGCTCTGTCGTTGTTACCAACAGACCTGTTTGAGCAATATTCGCAGCTGATGCGGTCCGAAAACCCTCCACAGTTGTTGAACAGCTACCAATTTCGTGAAGATTATATAAGTGAAGATTTGGTGCACATATATGAGCAGAGTCTCCAGCGTTATGTTACAGAGACGCTTTCATTCAGTGGAGATGACGTGCAGTTGCCTAGTTCCATTGTCGACCAGCTGACTTCCGCATTCACGCGCCTTGATTGGGACATCTCGCAAGAAGCATTGCCGTCAGCTCGAGCTGTCGACAATGACCTGTTGCAAGTAGCAATGTCTGGTGCATGCACATGTGTCGCACATATAAAAGATTTAAATATAGACGTGGCCAGTATTGGAGACTGTCGTGCTGTTATTGGTCGCCTTAGCCCCGATGCGACATGGACTGCAGTTCCACTCACAGTAGACCAGAATGTTGACAACCCTGCAGAAGTTCGACGTGTGCGTGAGATTCATCCAAAAAGTGAATGGTCCTCTATTATTAAAAACGATCGCCTCCTCGGTCTACTGGTTCCACTTCGTGCATTTGGCGACATTCGCTTTAAATGGAGCCGGTCGGACCTGCAGAGTCTGGCCAGTGTGGTGACCGGATCGAGGATCCAGACGTTAATACCGGCACATTATCAGACTCCTCCGTATTTGACTGCTCATCCGGAGGTTTCGCATCATATGCTGCGGCGTCACGATCGTTTCATGGTGCTTGCTACCGACGGCCTGTGGGACATGATGTCGAGCCAGGAGGCCGTTAACATTGTAGGCGATCACATGCTTGGTAAACGATCGCGTAGTCAGAGCGTGAAAGGTGCGTACGAATCGATGACGCTCGGTGAGATTGCTCAGATACTGCACGAGCGTCAGCGCGGACTAGCACACGAGTCCACCGATAACAATGGTGCGACGCATCTGATACGTCACGCTCTGGGCTTCGAGCATCGCAAAGTGTCGGAGATGCTGACGTTCCCGCCCGCCGTCGCCCGTCACTATCGAGATGATATGACTGTCATCATTGTCTATTTTGATGACGACTATTTGAGCGCACACTGCAGTGAATAGCAGACTCGTAGATGTCAGTTTTTCACCATTAAACATACGGCTGTTATTTTATGTCTTTCATGTCACCTTACTGTTGTAGGTTCTTGCTGACTGTACTATTTGGTCTCTGACAGTAGTCTGTGTGGCACTTCTAGTTTGTAGTGTGACATCTGCAATATTGTGTGTGAATGTGCCTGCTGTTTGCTGTGACCAATTGGCTACTTGTACGTTGTATATAGCTGAAGTGTGATGCATTCTGTGATGTCATAATGCATATAGTGAAATGCTGACAGATGCTACAACCAAAAAAACTCTAAAATTGTTGAAAAATAAATGAAAATAAAAACTGATGAGCAGTGGAAGTCCAGAAAATGCGATAAATTAAACATTGGTTATTTCTGCACTTCATCACTTTGTCCCCGGTGGTGTATGTTTGATTGTCCGTCTGTCCACTGACGTATCTAAAAAAACACACGTCCAAATTTCACCAAATTTTCTATACATCCACCTGTGGCCGTGGCTCGGTTCTCCTGTGACGGCAGTGTGATACGTTGTGTACTTCGGGATTTGTGAATGTCGTAATGTTTTCATATAATAGAGTGAATGTGCAGAGACGACGCGTACATTTCGTCATATTCATCAGATGCGGCACTGGGGCGAAGTCTGCCGTCTGCATTTTGTTTCCCTGCTGCATATACAATGTATATGCAGCAAGCACAAGCCACTATGTTGTTGCCCATAACTTAATGAAATGCTGACCAATTTTCAGAATTCTTTCACTGACAGCCTTATTAGTAAATTTGCAATAAAGACATGATGACATCATTAAATGTCTCACCATATCTCAAACATGTCATCAATCATCAATCAATATTCAATCTTCGTTTATTAGCGGCATGACAGAACGCAGGCCAAGTATGCACAATAAACATAATATACATAGAAACAGTCCAAGAGTTACGTGCCTAATATTTGTCTTACACTGCCATGTGAAATATTAACGTTAGAAAAATAGAGGCATTCTGAAACTGCTATTATGGTAAGTGAAAAATCACAAGGTAATGTATCTATGCATTTGAAGTATGATAGGTTATTCAGTGATCACTGTACTACAACGAATTTCTTAGTTTGTGGGTGAAACAATTTTTAATATCAGTAAACATTTGGTGAAGTTGCACAGAAAGTTGTTGGTTGGTTTATTGTGTAAGTTTTGGTGGGATATTTTTTCGGCTCGAAGCTAGGCTGCGATGGAATATTATATTTACCTTATGGTACGATTGGGTGGTGTTCACGCGTTCGGCTATAACTCCGCCGAAAGTGAACCGATTTGGATAAAATCTGGAGCACTCTGAGTACATTGTCGGATGTTGTCCCTGGCGTATTTTGGGCGCGATCCATGCAGTAGTGACAGTTTGAGAGGCAGGCAACATGTTTTGCACGATTTCCCGTCGGCCAAATTTTGCACGACGTTTGAACACAAGAACGTCGATCGGTGAGATGAAAACTTTCGGCATAAGGCATTTAAAAAAATGCAAAAAATTTCACAAAATTTCAACGACTTGCGACTTCAGGCCGCTATAACTATGCAATGATTACAGATCGCCGTTAGAATCAGTTCAAAATCATTCCCTGGCTGTACGCTTCGTAGAAGAAACCGACCCAAACGTCCGATGTCTGATATTGGGTAAACCAGTACACCACTGTGCTGCCTGGCTGACAGACATGGAAGAAAAGCAGACTGAATTGGAAACTAAAAATAAGTAAGACGGCAGATAATGCTGACATCACTCAGTCGCAGGCACGTGGCACTAGGCATCGTCGAATGCAGGAAGTAAACAGCTTGTGCCTTCGAGCGGAATACTGTATTGTGTTTATTCCACACAATACAGCCATCTAGTTGATTGTGACGTTACTGCAGATTTACTTATGAGTGTCAGTGGAAGAATTTTGAAAATAGGGGTCAGCATTTGGCGATGTTGTTGATATAATGGCTTGTTTTTTACTAAACAGTGGTGTTAATGTGCGTGCGCACGTGTATGGGAGATTTGTTTGCTGTCTCGATGATGTACATCACCTGCTTATGTTGCTCAGTGGTCAACGCACTCGTGTGCAATGTGCAGTGGAGCGTGACGCGCCTCAGGCGCCGGGTTCAATTTTCAAAGCTTGGTCCGGGCACGTCCGCCTTCCACCAACGAATTATTTCTAATGATTCCGACGCACATAGTGAACAGGGAGATAATCCCGGGCAGGAAAAAGAGGGTTCGACGATGTCCTCTATAATCTGTGACCGTTGCTGACACCTTGAGTAGCAGCGTCAAAGTTGTTAGCCGTGCCTGCGTGGCCAAAGCTAAAAGGCATGGCTGGCCACTGGCTGGTGCAGCACACAGCACCAGTCAGGGCTAAGCCAGGCGGTAGGCCAAGTCTAGAGGGGGCGCGCTACGAAAGTCCGACCAGCTGCTCACTTCCTACGTATCCCTCCTCCACCCTACACGTCAGGCATACACTAGCACACACCTGCCAATTCCCCTCCTCTCCCTGGTCTAGCACACTGGATCACTACGAGGTCTCAGCGCTGAGATCCAGAGTAGGCTGGACCTCTGTCTGCCTTGTTCGTTCTTTGCGGGCAGGAGTCCAGCCTACTATGGACCCCTGCGCTGAGACCATATAGCGGTCCATTGCGCTTGCTCAGGGAGAGGAAGGGAATTGCTAGGTGTGTGCGATGTGTATTAGCGACGTTCGGGGAAGGCGGGTTAAGTAGGAGTGAGCAGCTTGTCGGGTATTTCCATAGCGCGCCCCTTCTAGACGTGGCCTACTGTCTGACTTAGTCCTGACTGGCGCTGTATATAATTACGCCAGCCAGCGGCCAGCCAAGTCTATTTACTTCGATTCACGCCGGCGCGGCAGGCTGACTACACACTGCTAGATCAATGCCTGCAATGGTGACAGTTTATAGAGGACACCGTCAAACCATCTTATTCCTGCCCGGGATTATCTCCCTGTTCATCATGTGTGTAGGAATTATTAGAATTAATTCTTTGGTAGACGGACGCGCCCGGGCCGAGTCGAACCCCGGCCACTGAGCGCGTCACGCTCTATTGCACATGGCGGCCGAGTGCGTTAATCACTCGGCCACAAGGGCAGGTCAACGATGGTCGTACATAATCTCTCTTAATTTATTATCTCCTGCTGTCTGGTGCCTGATGCGCCTTTGTTGTTGTGATTCATTATAATGAGCCGTTAGGTAATACATCTGTGACTCAGTTTGTGAGAATACAGATGCCGTATCTATAAATGAGGAACCACAACAGTCTTTTATGGATGTACTTTAAGCACCTCTGTAATCTGCATCTGTTGCTTAAATGATTGCCTTTGTGAGCTTCTCAGAAGTATAGATATTCAGGTGTCTGTGCCAGAACACCAGACTGGAGTGGTAATCCGGCCAGTGAGTGCCTGGTTGTATCTCATTCTCATTTGTGGTCAGTCTGTTCGACTATTGCTGGTAGATGGTTTACTGTACTTGTAATGATGGACAGATAACTTCCACACGGACCATGCTGAAGAACTGTAGTGTTTTTGAAGCTGTTGTGGTTTTTGACGTGTCATTGCGTTGTTTATTAGCCGCAGTTCTGTCGTCATTTTAGTCTGTAAGTGTTATGGAACCTACTTGTGTTGAGACTGCCAATAAACACCAATTAGTCAACCACTTTTGTCGTTACACACGCCGAAGATGGTCGCGTGGGTAGGGTCTTCGGCGGCGTTTGTTTGTTTGTCTGTTATTCCACACGATATCTCAAAAACCGATGCAGCTAGGATCGCCAAACTTTGACATAGTCCTGGAAACCCGTCTGTTTTGGGGTCAAAAGGTGAAGGTCACGAGGCACAAAAAACATTGCCGGCGTTGGTCATGGTGTTGTTGTGAGTTCCTAGTTAGTACTGTTATCAGTGACGTTGCTGTGCTCCGAATATTATGGGCAGTGGTTAAAGTGAGTGGGGTTAAGGGGGCTCAGCCTCCCTGCTTCGGATTGAGACCCCTCCCCCTGCTACAATTTGAGCCCTACCTGCTGAACGCTTGGCCTGGTCTGCTGCAGATAAAGGCCAAGGCTTTTAGTACAATAAAGTCTCAAACTGTTATAATCCCAAAACATGTAGTTGTTTCTGGTTGATATACATTGCGTTGCATTGCAGTTGGCTGGAAGAAACTATTTCCATCGTGAGCTTCTCTATCCATATCCTTCCTCAGATGAGCATATTGGTCGAGTGCCCCTTCAACACTGTATGCCATCGGTGAAGTACATGGACATTTACTTCGACCATATGCAACTTCAAAAACCAGATTTCAGTCTTTCTGTGAACCACGGACTGGCTCCGAACAGGCTAAAATTAGCCACCCTGTATGAGCTAACCACTTTAACCACTGATTATGGGGGAACAAAACCCATAATGAGCCCAAGTAATGAAAACTGAATAGGCAAGAGATCCAAAATATTAGGGACCTAACCATTCCTTCCGAAACTTTTGCCAGAGACATGGGCCTCCATGGATTGACGCATCTGCTGAATACATTATATTCACTCGATTTCTGATGTTCTCATTTTTCTCACTGCTGTTGTCATAAGCAGTTATTCACGATTGTTTATCCGAGGCATAATGTTACTCTGACTCTCGTCACATAGCGTCAATGAACTGAATGGGTCTTGTTTTGCTTGTTAATACTTATAAATAATTAGGATTGTTTTCAGTAATGGAGTGGGTCATCAGTTGTGTGCTTTCAAAACGTCACACTGATGCACATGCTCAGTAGCCACCATTGCCGGTGAAATTGAGGATGTAAGTAAGCTTCGGCTGTTTGCAATCTAGGCCGACTGCTGCTGTCCAAGTTGTTATCAGTATAGAATAGGTTTATGGCTTTCTGGTTACTTTGCTTCCGCCAGGTGGGTGAAGTATTGCAATCACCATGTTTGGTGGGGTGGATCGTGGAGAGGCAGGTCTGGTACCGTGGGTGGAAGGTCCCCCGGATGCTTCTTTTGTGTTTTACCTAAGAGAAGCATTCCAAAGCCAGACCAACACAGACAGATATGATACAAGAAGAGTCGTTAGGCACTGATATGTTATAGGAACTGAAACTGATGAACAGCAATTACGCAAGATAATACACCGAACTGATAAATAGGCCTTGTGGTGGTTGGTTAGTTTCCACCCTGTTGTAGGCGATAGCATAATAACTTAAAGGAGCGTCCCCTATCCTTTCCCATTTTTGGTCGTCGCTGAACAAAAAGGCAATGAGGTGGGGAGTTACTGTATCGTTGGCAATCCTTAACCTGGTGGAACTAAATCTCCACCGAAGACCTTGTCCCGATGTAGCCTATATTTGTGCTGAAAGGGGACGTTAATCTCCCAACCAACCAACCAACCATGTCTGTATGTCTGTGGGTCACGTCTGTCCGCTCACATATTTGTCCAAATTTCATGAAGTTTTCTGTACATGTTTCTGTGGTCGTGGCTTGATGCTCCTCGGACAACGTTATTTGCTTGACAGTTTTGTGGACAATGTTTTCCACTTAATTGACGAGCGACCTGTCACCCCCGCCTAAGTGATATCGACTCGTCCGCAGGTGGCAGCAAATGGTTTGATTGGGTGGCGCGGCGGGTGGCGTTATTACGGCGTGGTGGCAGTCTTCCGTCTCCAACTGCCTTGTTCTAGTGGAGTTAAAAATGCAGTAATTAAAAGTGGTTTGTCGTGCTTGATGGCTGTTATTTAAGAAATCAACACAAGAAGTAATTTCAATTCACAAGTTTCAAGGCCAGATAAAATTAACAGCTGATATGGTTACTACCATATTATAAAGTAACAGTACTTTTGCGTTTATCGAATATAGGCCTATAGGACTATATTAAAGAAGTATACAGGGTGGTCTATAAGAACCTATCGTTTTACTTCTGAGTTATAATGATAGTAACACAAAATAACGGTATGCAAGAAAACAGTAGTTTTACAGTTACTGGTAATTTGATGTATTGATGAACTAGAGTATGTAATCAAATTATTTTTATTGTTATAATGTAAAATATTTCTATGTGTTAAACAGAATTAGCTAGTGTTTAAAATGACTCTACTTTAAAAATCATAACTGTTGTTTGAAAAGAAGCAATCCGTTCCTATACAACTGTTTAGTAGGAATTTCCTTTAACCCTGCTCTTCTGTCAGGTTTTCAATTATAATTTTATTAGGCCTATCTTTACTTATTTTACCAGCGTCTCACGGTCGATGTCAACTTGTCAAGTATGACGTCATGTATCGAATATCTAACCTATAGAATTTTTAGGAATAGTCCAAAAATTTTTTATATCCTTGAGGCTTGTGCGGTGTTGCATGCCTACTCAAATACGACAAAAAAGCTTTGTGTGCATACACTCTTTCACTCTTTATTGGCCTACCCTGTATAATGCTGCATTTATTAAGAAAAACGACAGTGTCGGCGAAGGCATAATGCTTTCGCGCTGTCCGTCCGTCCGCCGCGTTCGTTCTTCGGACAGATATTGTTACCACGACGACATTTCATGAACACCTCTGGCAATTTTGATAAAACTGACAGGGAATAATCACTAGCCCCTAGTATAGCCCCCTTGTAATGACCTGCTTAGATTCTGGGGGTCAAAGATCAAGGCCACAGCAGGCCGTCGAGGTGGTATAGTAGTAGTAGTAGTAGTAGTAGTAGTAGTACGAATGTTCATTAACGTGGCGGAAGTGCAAGATGTACTTCAAGTTCACGGTACAGTTAACTGCAGTCACGCTGACTGTAGATGTTACTCGTATTACTGCTGGAACATCTCGGTCTTGAGGCGCGATCTGAAAGTGGTCAGAGACGGTGACGTACGGGTGCCACGCGATATGCTGTTCCAGGCCGACGTTGCTGAAGCCGCAAATGCACGACTTCCCATGGTGGCATGGTTGACGCGCGGAATGGCTAGGTCAGTTGTTGACGACGATCGTAGCCGCTGTCGTCGACTGCTCTTAAGATCGGAAATAGCTCAGAAGCAAGGTAAGCAGGTGCCGAGCCGTGAAAGCAACGGTAAGCGAGTACTACCAACCGGAAGGTTATCCGCTCGGGCACCCGTAGCCAATGAAGACTGCAGAGAAGGGGTGTCACGTGGTTGTGCTGACAGCTCGCAAAAGGCATCTATATTTATTTAGGCCTATTTGTTCATTTATTTATTTATTTATTTATTACTATGTATAAAATATTGACGCTGGGGAGTCGAAGTCCATCTTATAGTTTTAACAAAAATAATCACACATCATTTTTGTGCAGTAGCTGGTCTGTCTTCGCTGTTAAACGCGTTACATCAGCTTGATGTTGTCTTCCTTCTTCTGTCAGTCGCATGAGCGCATTTCTCAATTCCTGCAAAACAGAACATGCTAAGGTAGGTACTGAAATTCAGTTTGTAGAAAAAAGGAAAATATTTTCCTTCACCATTAGAAGAGCTTTATAGCAAAGTAAGTCTAACTGAATAAATAGCAAGAACAAGGGTTCCGTACCAAGACGGCATTCTTCCCAAATGGGGGATTTCAGGGAATTCGAATCATAGATTAGCAGACTCAAAACTGTTGGAATGTTGATCTTGTAGCAATGTAAGTGGCTGAGCCAAAATATCACTGTACCAATGCTGAATCCACGTAGTGCATAAAAGAGGCGATCTACAGAGCACCTTCATGACGAATAACGCGATGTTTTACTGCATAACGTTCCACTGCGGTGCACTTTTGAGTCGACAATCTTCGAAAAAGAGGGAATGACAGTCTGACATAATATGAAAAGGGGGCATGTTGCATATAGGACTACTGAACCACTAAGTTGGAGTCTAGTAGGTTTGATACTATTTACTGACCACGTTAGCCGGGAAGGTAAAGCAACAATCGGTAGCACTAGCATCCGTCTGTCCGTTCCGTTTGTTTTCACTCCAGGGAAACGTTTCGAAGCAGTCTTCGTCGATTCTGTCGGATCTCGGATGCATTACTCGTGGGAAAGACGCCGACAGAGACCAACGCGATTACGTTCACCGAACACTGCATTGTTAGGCGGTTCAAAAGACAGAGATCTTTTGAACCGACTAACCTTTGAACTTGAGTTTGTGTGTGTGTATGAGTCATGACAGCAGCTCGCCTGGGATTAGAAATCAAGGTCATAGGCCTAGATCAAGGTCAAAAGTCAACGTTCAGCGAGTATGGGGCCGCGTCGTAACGCAGTAACGCGGTCGGTCTGACCTCGATCCTCGATGGAGGACAGTTTTTCTAGTCTGCACTGTGCATGGAAACAACAAATCACAGTCATGATTGAGACACACATAGTTTCAGGATGCAATACGATAGGCCTAACTGAATTACGTAGTCGACGAATTCTACTAACGTTCTTCCGACGTCGCAGCGTCGCAGCAGTTTCTGACAGCTGTCGATAGGACTGCTGCAGTAACGGGAGTTGCCGAGATAAATGACGCCTTTCATGATGACGGTCTGCATTGAGTAACAACCACGTGTTCGTTTGTTTATAAAACATGTCATTTCGAAAGGGTCACTGGTCCGAATGGTATATGGAATGGAAATCTTTTTTCGTTGTGTAATGTAATTATTTTTACGCCATCCGTAGAAGAAGAATTAGAATTTAGGCGAACAAATCGTGATTTAGCGAAACTAATCCATCCCAGTAGCAAAAAGATGCAGCCGGAGACGGCAGACGTCGCCCCGGTGCCGCCACCTAGCGAACTCGAGGAAACATACGTGTCGTCTTTGATTCTGCCCATTCGCTATAATATGTGAAAACATGACGTCATCCACAAAACAAGAACTAGGGCTTACGTAAGGTATCGCACTGCCGTCAGAGAGGACCGAGCCACGGCCACAGGTAACTTGTAGAGAAAATTCGGTGAAGTTTGGAAGTGTGATTTTTCAGATATGCGAGCGAACAGACACAGACACAGACAGACAGACATTCAGACATGCACGCTGATCGCAATATTTTGCACACGTCCCGAGGGCGAAGTAAAATCGCTGTACCTGCAAATAACTTCTGCTCTGTTCGAATTCTGCATGTCGTTTATCGCTGTGTACAAACTATATAACTCCCGGGCAACATTTTTAGATAAGAAAGAAAGCTCTACGCACTTAGCCAACAAGCTGAGCCTATACTGACTCTATGCTATTGCTGTGGAACTATCGAGTTGTCGTTATTCGATAACTGACAATTTTAAATTTAAACGACGAGTCCGACTTCTACAAACTGCTTATCATCGCATAGTTGACCTGTAAATATATCGAATTAGCGATCCACCCTCGCGCCTACGGCGCTTGGTCACACGTCGGCGCTGGATTCGTTACGGTTGCTGGCCGTGGCCGCTAGTTCCGAATTTCCTGACGGAGCTCAAGCGCCTATGGCGCTCGATCCGTTGCGCCTGCCAATTCGGGCGCGAGTCCGCGGGCTCAAGCGGCGCTCGCTAACCCCCATGACCATCTGTAGGGTATAAAAACGCCACAAGCAAGATTTCGTGCAGATCCGCTCAAAACTGGCCGTGCATAAGAAACAAAGAACAAACAGACACGCACACACATTCGGTTATATATAGGCAACATACGTATATGCATATAGGCAAGATACATATATGCATACATATAGGCAAGATACGCTTACCTAATTCGTACTGATAGTAAGACTGCGTGACACCGTCAACTCCCGGCCAAGAGGCTTCTGAGCTGTATTTGTAGAGACTGGTTGACGTGACGTCATCTGTATTCCAGCTCAAGGTCGTTGTACGCATGCAGTCATTTTCACAAGAATGGCATCTACTGCCTGACGTATACGGCGAGTAAGTAGTACGTGAACCTGCACAGATTAGTCATATGCAGCTTATATACGTTAGATCGTTGACAAAATAATGTCATACGTGTTACGTTATGTGCCTATACTGGTCACTGTTTAGCCTATTTCTTTTTCGCTGTTGCACACTCTTGAAACGTTTTCTGTTACCATGTTTGTGACCACCACTAGATTTCTATAGGCCTATTACCATCCACTTCTGAATAATTAACAACACTACACGCCAGCTTAAGGTTTGTACTGTTATAGTTGCCTATTCACTGATTAGATCGTGGATCTAACGACAGGATCGAAGTGACCGCAGTTTTAGCGATGATCGAACTAGTGTGGTCATACCTGCAATAACGACGATAACTCAGGCGAGCAAAACGCATATTGTAGACCTAATGCATGCGGTGCATTGCGCTGCTGTGCCGCGCGGCACCATGCGCCGCACGCTGCGCCGCATGTCGATCGACGCGTGTTGTAAACCTATGCTAACGTATTATTATTATTATTATTATTATTATTATCGTACCATAGTACATATAAAGTGCATACAGCAAAACATACTAGTGTATATGCAAACAATGCTCTAAGCAGTAGCTACGTAATCAATCAAAGTTGCAATATCCAATTGATCCAAATGAAAGCCACCAGAAAAGTACAAGTAATTGTCTCTCAATTTCAGCAGTTCAGACATAAAACTAACAGTAGTGCTTTCGCCAACAGAGAGAGTCTACTTTTATAATAAGCTGTGAAAAACGTTGCGAAAGACACTTGACCCGAAATATAATCACGGATTGACCAGTTAAATAACTTACAAACGGTACACAAATTTCTGTAAACCTATACTAAACAAATGCAAGACAATGGCTAACGATGTTGACACGTGTAACGCTATTGCTGCTGTCGCTCGTTATTTGTCTTGTGGAAGCCAAAGAACGTGATTCGACTTCACCTTTGCCCTCACACGACAGAGACCAACGCGATTACGTTCACTGCATTTCCAGACGGAGTGTGTGTGGAAAGAGGGGAGGAGAGGAGGAAGGGTGACAAGATGGAAAGAAAGGGAGAAATTTGGGAAGTGAGAGGCACAAATGAGAAGAACGGACGGAGATGTGGTAAAGGAAGTTGAAGGGGAGGAAAGGACCATTCTTTCCCCATCTGCGGCAGTGACAGCCAACTGCTGCAAATAAAGTGGGACACCGCCTGTTGTCATCAAGGACAAACGAACGTAGCATTGTTAACAATACCTAGGACGTACTGAAGCCGAAAAACGGCCAAGTCTTGAGTGTCGGCTACATAGGCTAATTACCCAGGTTGAACCTAAACGAGTTTTATGAGCTCAGCTTTTTCCGTAAAATTCATTCGAGCATCCAACAAAACTCAAACGTTTTGGAGTCAGATGTCCCCCGGGTTCCAAGGTCATTTGGACGTCCGCGCACTGTTCGTATTCTGACACAAGATGTGGACGTGGACGAAAAATACGAGCGCAGGCGTGCAGCCTCTTTGCTCGCCTCTTCAATACTCAGAAAATGATACAGTACTTCGAAAAAAATTTCTAATAAGTTACACTTCGACAGAATGTTTTATGTTCCAAGGCGAACTACTGTCCCTGCGAGAATGACAAAATCAAAGCACCTCACAGCCTCCTTGCTTCACGGACGCAAAAAATTAACGGATGCCCAAATTAGAAAAAAATCATCACTCGAGGTCAAACAGACCAATTTAGCAACATTTTCCTCCTATGACCCTGAACTTTGACCTTGACCATCCAACGTGACCTAAATAGTGTGAAGTTGAACCAGCATGCCAAATATCTGGATCAAAGGTTATTTGGCTCCAAAGTTGTCTGGACACAGACACATACACACACACGCGACTGATTGCTCTAACTGGACCACTAAAGTTGTCGGAGAGCGCTAGTCAAACGAAGCTAACATTATGCGTGTATCGCGTAATACCAGGCGAGGTCTGATGGATTGCGACGCATTCCAAACCAAGGCAAGCGAAGAACGCTTGTCTACGTCGTTGATCGCTGTCATCAGGCGAGTGACGCGGGGACGTCGTCAAACGATAAGAATCCGATGAAAGCGAAGTCGTCGACACAGCTGCAACCACACGAACTAACAGTAATTAATGTAGACTATTTTAAACTGGATCGCTAGACAGCAGGCCTTCAAAGCAACGGATCAAAACTAATGATATAGCTATAGGAAATCACTATTAAAATTTATCGTCTAATTCAAGATAATTCAACGCCAATTAGAGCACCATTATTAGGCTTATTGTAGTCGCCTATAGCGACTGGCGTAATGTAAGTGAGAGCTGAGACCACTATAATATGTGCAGGTTTTTACTTCTTTTTTCCCGAAAGCAGGTTCTCCGACGTCCATCAACCGACAGCCCCGACATTTGCGAAACTTTTCAACATGATGTGGCTTTAGCCTCAAGGGAAGCACTGCCAGACCGATTTCCTTAAAGTGCCCCTAAAAGAAATGACTGACAACAAACCCTAAATTTCATCACTTCGAACCGAATCGCAACATATGAAGTGTCATCATTCTGGAACTCGATGGAATATAGAAAATAAAGAACAGTAACACCAATCAGTGACAATTCGTCTACATTTCAACCAAATTTAATTAGGTCGAGCAGCAAACGAGGAAAAAACTGTGAAACGCGCTAGTTTGGGATGGGATAGGCCACTGATGGTAGTGGATAGCATACACTCACAGCTGCTTTATACCTGCATGCAGTTGGACCATTAAGTGGTCGATGAAAATGGGCCGGTAGGTACCGCTGACTGAATACGAAAGTCATATTGTTAGAAGTGGGAACTAAAGAACGTCATAATAAGTTTGACGTGAGCGCATTCAGACCTCGACACGGATGAGGATGACTTTGTACGGCAGCGTTGGACGACAACGGACAACGAAAATCGTCGACAGACCGGGTGTACTCTGTCGTCGTCGTCGTGTCGAAGTTGCTCACCGACAAGTTGCTGCTGATGGTCGTGGTGGGGCTATAGTCATCGTTGTCGATTGATCGACTTGGGTCGTCATGCTCCATGTCACTGTCACAGTCATAGTGACCGTCTCGGCGTTTGCAATCCCGTGAACGTCGATCATCAGCGGTCTTTCCCTGATCCAGCCGTCTCACGTCAGCCGGTATCGCGGCCTCAGCTGGACAGCCGCTGTTGTCGGCAACCTTGCGTCGTCGCAGCGCAGTCGCAAGCTGTCGCAGACAATCGGCCCACGACACGACGTCATCGGCAGTCTGACAGCTGCCCGCTTCGGGCGACGATTGCCCGTCTGTACCAGTATCTGCCTCGCAACGACCGACTAACGGCGCTGTTTCGAACGGCCGATGAAAGACGTGAGATCGAGTCCGCACGTCACACTCGACGCTCCGTGAAACCGCCGAGCAGGTGTTGGACGAGCGGTGTAGGTCGGTACGGCGCTGTAGCACCGCGGACATGGTACATTCTGTGTTCCTACGTGCACTGAGGTGTGGTTTCTTGCTCAGTGGCTGCGTTTCATCGTCTTCATCTTTGCTATCGTCCTTTTGCCGCTTGTACGGATATCTACTACTATCTTCGATTTCGACATCGTCGTCTACTTCGACGTTGTTATTACGCAAAGCACTACGAAGGCCGCTGAATATCGTCTGCTTCTCCTTCGTTTCATAACTGTATAGCAAAACAACAAATGTTCATGATATGATACGTTTAACTTTTAAACAGCAAACAACAGTCAACGCACTTATCAATACGATACGATACGATACGGTATATTTAGCCTACGTGCGCTAAAAAGTTATTGGGAGGACGTCGTATCAGACACGTATTAAGTCATCATTTTCTGTGTTGATTAGGCCTACCACTCTTACCAAAGTCTATCCTTCACTATGTCACTGTTGACTTAAAATGACTCGCTTCACAAATCGTTTCCGCCACAACTGCTGGCTTTCCTCCGAACTGCCTTAAGTTGCGTTGCGTGGCACAGTGGTAGAACGTCGGTCTGTGACCGACAAACTTTCCCTGTCCTATGCTCGACCTGCAGCTGATAGGTGACCACTTATGTGGGTAAACCGTCCGCTACAAGGTCAGCCAACTAGGCCAACTCAGCCTTTAATCTATTTGAGGTCGGTAAATGAGCAGTGAGCTGTAATCGGGTGTGCGCTACCTCGCTCAGGTAGCGCCATCTGGTGAATGCTCACGGAGTAAAGGCAGGATGGTTCATTCCGTTGGTGGAAAACGTGTGGGTGGCAGGTAAAACTGTGTGATCCCTCTAACACGTGCTATTACTGAGCGCATTAGAGATGGTTTACGACGATGCGCTATACAAATCGACGTTTACTTTACTTTACTTTATATAGGCCTAAGGATTAGAACTCATCGGACCAGATCCTCGGTTTCTATTTTCGATCTTTATTTTAGTTCTTTTTACGATAAATTTCAGTTATGATCTCGTTGCGATCGCACTGACTAACGCATGTGTACTGCCCCATAACGGCTGCCAGTCAAGTCGTCACATTGTATTAGTCAACTCGTCACACGTTCAACTCGGCATACAGTCAACTCGTCGCAGACATTGTAACTAAACATTGCATCTTTATTATCACACTGACGTCTACGCTATAAGCAGAGCACTAAAACAAAATACAAGAATTCGTATTTGCAGTTATAGAATATTTATACCGTGGGCGTCGCGCGGTCCCTCTGCAGACGATTACTACTAGACATAGTAGGCCTAATCGGAAACAGACGACAGACAGACAGACGACAGACGGAACGGCGATAGCATAGGCCTATAGCGAACGTAAAGGCTGCCAGTCAACTCGTCACACCCGTGTGGTCAACTCGTCACGTGCTGTGTAAAATTAAAAGGTCAACTCGTCACATGTGACGAGTTGGTCATGTGACGAGTTGACTGGCAGCCCCAATAACGACCGATAACCGAAGACGTCAAATCCACGTGGGGTAGGAAAATCTGACATTTTCAACCAATATCTTGCACCCGCTATTATCGGAAACAGCAAAAACCGTAAAAGACAGCAACACAGCTAGTACTGAAAGCTAATAGAAGTCGTGCGTGATCTCTCTAATAGTGACAGTTTCGATGACCTTGACTAACCCCCTAAGCACTCCTCTTTGTAATTTGTTTGGTTCCCTTCCTATCCGTGGAATGGGTAACGCAGCGAGACTTCACATTTGCTACCGGTGCTACCGGACAGTACCATGGTTAATTAGTATACAGCTGGTTCTGTGCAGTAGACTACAGCTCCTGGACACCAGCGTTGTGCCCCACGCGAAGTATTTAGGTTGTAAAGCCTGTAAGAGTGCAATGTATGCAAAAAGCGTCACTCACATTACCGCTGATCAAGCAACGCACTCTGACTTACCTGTACTGACCACATGGAAGCCGACAACAAGGGCCGGGTGACGAGGTCACCTGAGTTGCCCGCTGCTGCGCGAGTTTTCTCAACGCAGCGGCAAAGCCCGATTCAGAGACCGGCAGTGACGTCAAGGCATCACGCGAGGACGTCACCGACTGCAGCAACCACGTGGACGCGGCTTCCATGTTGGATAGGGATAACGACGGCGGAAACAGAGCCGTTGCCGCGTCGTCATCCGCGACGCGGTTAAAATACATAATAACCACGTCGCCGATCTGCGATCCGAGTGACTACAGCGATAGGAAGTTGCCAGATCCACTGATCCACGTCGTGCATGCAGATAAACGACACCGACTGTTGCGACTGCGACGCCACGCTGCTCGGCGCGTAGCGTGGAAAACTCGCCGCCCGCAACGAAGCAAACTGCAGCGAAACGCTAGAAATTCGCCGGCCGCCGCCGGACCGGCTTGCCCCGTGCCATCGACCTCGGCTCCTGCATGCCTGCTGACCCACAGTATGCGGCGACGGCGTCGCTGCGGCGACCTCAGGAAAGGTCACGGGGTCAAGGGTGAAGGTGAAGGTCGCGGATAACGTTGCTCGGCGCCGGTCATTCGTCGCACGCACACTGGCATTGTTAACCGCGGTACTCGTACTGCGCCGGCGGTTCACGTTCAAGTATCAGCTGGAAGGCGTGACCCCGGCACGCACGCACTGCACTCAGCGTCGTCGATCTTTATGTTGTACAGCAGCTCGACCGATCGCCACACAGCACTTTGCTGGCCACTCCACCGACCGACCATGTACAGGCTCAGTCGATCGCTGGACCATAGTCCGGACTTTCGGACTAACTTGTGTGTGTATGTGTGTGTGTGTCGGTGTACTTGTAACGATCACTTTGTTGTCTACGTAGGGCAGTCGGTCGATTGTGTGTATCTGTCATTCTGTCTGTCTTGTGGACGATTTACTCTCGAAAGAAATGACCTTAGTCCTATAGATATTTCAGTGTTTGGCGTACAGGTATATCTTGACACTATCTGGGCTAAGTTCGACGGTCAAGGTCACAGTTAAGTGTTTACTGTTCAAGATCACAAGAGTAAAATATTGTTAAAGTGGTTGGTGCGACTTCGAGTGAGGGCTGTTTTACTTCGTGTGAAAAATCAGCCTGAAGTTCAAAGATGACTCTTGATACAGATAAAATAATGTCTTACTGAAATCCACGTATAAACTCCTGAGAGCGATTAAAGTATGTGCACAACTGCTGGTGGGATTGTTTTTCTTGTGCCGCGCCCGGCAAGCGCGCAACGGACAACCAGGAAGTAAGAATAGGTAGCTAGTTAGGTGGCTCGGTAGTCTAGTGGTTAGTCTAGTCGTGAGTTCGATCCCTAGCCGCCGCTTTATCTGCAGTTGGTAATTGGTACTGGGATGGGTGACCGTCTTCGGGCGAGCCTATCTCGGTATGTAACCAGCCACCCATGCCAACTCAGCCTCTTATCCGCTGTGAGACGGGAAGTGAAAGTGAGTACCGGCCAGTGCGGTAATGCGCTGCGGCTGGGAATTAAAGGCAGGATGGCTCATTCCAATTGTGGACAAACGTGTCGATGGTAAAACTGTGTGATCGTTCGTTAACAGTTAACACGTGCCATTAGGAACGCTATAGTGCTGAATTCTCACGAAAAGGCGTTATAGCGTTATACAAACGTCCTGCAGGACCTATTCTTCTTCTGCTTCTTCAAGAAGTGACACGTTCTGTGAAATTCAACGACGTCACATGCTGTGTCCCCGTAGCTGGATGTCGCCTGAAAATGGGGTGTCGACTACACCGGCGAATATAATCAAGTAAATTACTTACCCTGTGTAATCGAGTACGCGAGCGGTTAAATGTTTCACAATTTATACACTTTTATGACATCAGTGCCACGTGCGACGAATAAATTTTATTTAAAGACCACCAGAGGCGCCAAAATAAGCAACGAAATGAAAGTGTCAAGGGCATGGCCGGGTTATTGATTGGGAACAGTGCTTAAAGTAGTTTGAAAAAGCTGGGGTGGGCTCCCTCTCACCTCTTACCCCTCTCCCTTATCCCCTACCTCAGTGTACCACCCCACTCCCCCTGAGCTGGGGCTGAGCTAAGAGCTGGGGGCCGAGCCCCCCGAGCCCCCTTACTTTAAGCCCTGATTGGGAATGAGGGCAATATGATGGAGATACGTTTGCACTGAGCGTGCGGGCGTGCCGATTTTCTAGTTAATTTCTGCAATCTCTGTCCACGCAGCCTATATACAGCGTCGGGTTTCCGTGCGTATAGATGGCACAGTCGTAACATGCCTATTCGACAACACCACCGCGTTACAACGTACAAGAAGACGCATAAAGACACATTAATATGCAACGTTTTTATGCGCCTTCTATAATAATATGTTCACTCTTCAATGCTCAATTCGTTCGTATGCGTTTTTCCGACGGATAACCTTTCCGGTTTATCTACGGTACGCGCTGGGAGATGACAGGCCTAATATCAGTGATGTTATTTGCGTCAGTCGCTCAGCTCGCGACGAGCGTCTGTTATCAAAACGCCAGCAGTTGCAACTTCCGTGCGACTGATAAGAATGCACTCTAGGTGAGTTCCTGAGAGTAGGCGCGCTGCTGGTGCTGCATGCATCTCCGGCCTCAAACTATCGGCACGTGACCCGGCGAATCGCAATTGAACGGCGTCTTTCCCACGAGTAATGCATCCAATAGAATCGACGAAGACTGCTTCGAAACGTTTCCCTGTGTTATCTGGTAATAATAATAATAATAATAATAATAATAATAATAATGTTATCTGTCCTCTTGCCTAACCGTATGTGATACGAAATGGTGCTGCTAATGAGGCAGGCGCGGCGGCTGAGGTTGCTGCATCCCGCAAGGAGGCCAAATATGCTGACTTAGAGAGTCGCTATATCTTTGAGGTTTGAGCCGATTAATTGTTGTGGAGACTCTCGGTGTTTTCAACTCCTCTGTTTGTCTCCTTTTAAACGAGATTGGCAAGAGAATATCTGTTAACACTGGTGAGTCTAGAGAGACCGGATTTCTGTTCCAACGTGCCTCAGTGTTGGTGCAACGGTTCAACGCTATTCTGTTGCATGTTCTGTAATTCAAATTTAGTGCTTTATGACGGCTATACTCCCGTCAGAGGCCCGATTCACAGACATTGTCTTACGATATGTCCGAAGACATCTCCTAAGATTATGGTTGAAATGAGACAGAAACCGGCGTTATACGTTATAGCCTATTAGCCTAGCTTCGTTAGCCGTGTGTGCTAAATCAGGAGACCTATGTCTAAAGCAAACAATGAAGAAAAGGCGTGGGCCCATAACAGCTTCTTCGAAGCAGCTCGGCAAAGATGTGGAGGAAAATGTCAGCGACGGACGCTGGCTGCTGTCACGTGGCAGGCCGGGCAGCACGAAGCACACCAGGTGTCGTGACCGTCGCGCACAAAACCCGGCCGGCCTCGTCGGACCTCGGCCGCCAGTCAAAGGTTAACATCTGATGCGATCGATGGGTCTCATTAACAATCGCCGCCCGCTGACCTGACCTCCGAGGACCTCTGGCGTGACCTGACCTTTGACCCGGCCGTCGCCCCACGACGTGTATCCGGAGAGGAATGAGAGGCCGCCGCGTCGTCGGTTCTCATGCGGGTCGTACGGCGCCTACTCGATATGCTACATATAAATTGCTAGCGCGGACTTTTGCCATTCACACTGACATCGCGTATAGCTATTTCTATCGTTAAACGACTCGAGCTGAATGCCGTTCAGCATACACGCCTATTAGATATCGACTCACAGAAGCAGTGTGCCGATGTCCAATTATACTGTTATCAGTCCTCCATGGTCGAGGTCTCCAGGATGCATTATCCCCATCTGCCGGTACAAATTTTTAGTTCGCCCCCGGTAGGGATGCTAAGTATCGTGATTAACGTGTCTGTATCTTGTCTGTCCGCTCGCGTATCTGAAAAACCACAGAACCAAATTTTCTCTAGGCCTACGTACACGTTACCCGTGGCAGTAGCTCAGTCATGCGCTGACGACAATGCCATACGTTATATACTTCCGGTTTTGTGGATGATATGATGCTTCAATATAATGCAAGGAATAGGCCAGAATCAAAGACGATGCGTATGTTTCGTCCAGTTCGCCAGGTGGCGGCACCCAGGGTGAAGTCTGTCGTCTCCGACTCATCTTGTTTTGGATAACACTCAAGGCATCTAAGCAACGCTGCATTAAGGTGGGGCCACAGACACCACAAATTTGGGAATCCCTTCCTCCGGAAGTCATCATACATTTTTGCTGGCGACGGATCCGATATTGATGCTACGCGATATCTGAAATCACAGTAACATACGCACTTACTTACTAAATGACAATATGTCATAAGCTGTGTGTTTCTATCGGTGTCGTCAACGGTCAACATCATTGGCCGACGTTTCTCGTACGCTGTCTCAGAGGGTCCGGACAGTCTAATCGCCAAACGTTTTCGATCCACTATCAAGCCTAAAACAGGCATTTCAGAGTGATTCAGAGCCAACGATTACTCCAGTTCATTAGCGGCTGAATTCAGTGAAATAACTCAGTTTAGCGGCATGTATGTCATATCGTGTCATTCCAGATCAAACATTTTGGTACCAATCGATAGGGGGTGGCACCACTTTTAACGCACTCGTTGGCGGTGAATCCCAATGCCAAATTTTGTGCAGCTTGGTCGAACCGTTGCGCGGATATGGCCGTTTTTAATTTGTCAAGATGGCGGCCGTCCGCCATCTTGGATTTTCAAATGTGGGAAATTTTAACTGCCCGTACCCTTCGGGGGGCCAAAATGCGTCATTGTGCCAAATTTTGTGCAGATCGGTCAAGGCGTTGCGGAGATATGGCCGTTTTCGATTTTTCAAGATGGCGGCCGTCCGCCATCTTGGATTTGTTATACGCCTGTTTGGACCACCCATGAAGTGTATTTTGGTGGTCTCTGTCACTGTGTAAAATTTGGTTTGAATCGGTGCAGTAGTTTCGATAATATGCAAGTTTTAATATTTTGAGCGTTAAGCTT
>Ga0209780_1000253_pt1 | contig 26724 bp, 15 predicted proteins | sample WorMetexBAHAMAS2_FD_187384 | JGI IMG/M metagenome (GOLD analysis project Ga0209780, IMG submission 187384) | Marine gutless worms symbiont microbial communities from Max Planck institute for Marine Microbiology, Germany - Inanidrilus exumae... | ecosystem: Host-associated > Annelida > Digestive...
TCTTTATTTTTATCGACGACGACGCCTACGCCTTTACGTCGACGCGTCGTAATTTTTTCAACGACGACGCAAAGGATTCGACTTCGACGACGAGTCGATGTTTTTTCGACGACGTCGGACACTACTTCTTGTCGCTGGTGTTTTCTGAACTGAGTACAGCTACATCAGAAAACGGGTAAAAATTGGTCCACCAACGAACCCCGCTACGCGAAAGTCCTTTCATTGATGCGATACAACCTTTTCATGGGTGTCAACGAAATGCACGTAAAAATATTACTGTTACTGTGTCGGTTAGGGTTAGTGTTACGGTTAGGGTCAGTTTAGTTTCATTTGTTAGCAGTAATAGTTTGGTGGCGTTAAGTGTTGCCATCTGGTGAATTAAACCGGCACTTTCATCAGTGCCAGTAGCTGCCAATGTTATTTGCATTTATGTAAGTGCCAATATCACAGCCTGGACTGAAAGGGACATAAAGTTTTCATATTCTCATTTACCGTTTCAGCTTACGTCATGTTTTAGGCTGTCATGTTGATTGGTTTCTGTTGGGCGACCATGTCCCTTTATTTTTGGCCAGTGTTTGTCACACACCAACACAACAATCATCGTTTATCACCGTCACTGAGCCACCACGTAGTTGATCGCCAAGTAGAGATATTTATGTTTATCACTGATTGCTCGTGCGGTTAAATGCGGAAAAGCCACCGAAGATCCACGGTGGCACGTTATTTGCAAGCAAACAGCAGATATGGGCAGTGTTTACAGAGGTGATCACAGTTGTAACGTGGCGGCATAGAAAGCAATGCCGGGCCTCGTCAGCCAAAGTATGCATGTGGTTAGGGTGCGACGAAACACCGCATCAGACGCATCAGACCCCAGTAATGTATATATATATAAATATGAAATGCACTGCTAAAATGTGGCATAGGACTTGTTAAGTCACAGTAAGTCGTGATCGGCATGCGCAACATAAAAATAGCCCTAGGAGGACTATGCGACGGGCAACTGGTGCCTCATCGCTTCAACTGCACCTAAGCCATAGGTCTCAGGAGTCACGACGACGAACCATGATAAAGACTACGTTACGATTAGGCCTACTTCAAGTTTCAACGTGACAACTGAACACACAGCTGGTTCAGGTTCATCTTTGTTTAGAGTCGCTGCCACGACTGTGATGATTAGCGACTATGTTGGCTCAGACTGCTGTATGGTGTTGATTTCAGTTTGTCATATACACCGTTCCAGCATAGTGCACATGTAATAAGGGTGATCTCGAGAGTATTGTTTTCATGGTGAACAGTAGATCGGCTTCTTTACAGAGTTGCTGTAGCTTGTATTTTGTTGCATTGTGACATTCGACCAGGTGGTGTTCGATTGTTTCTGGTACACTGCATGATCTGCATAGTCCTGTACTGTGTCTTCCAATGACATGTAAATAAGCATTTAGCTGACATTTTCCGAGGCGCAGACGGGCAGCTGTCGTTACTTGGTGGCGATTTTTGCTATGGTGTGGTATATGTCTTGAGACTGAAGGTTGGATTTTGTGTAAATGTCGTCCTTTAGTAGACATGTTCCACTGTTCTTGCCATTTCTTGTCTATGTACTTTTTGACTGCGGCATGGCTGTCTTTCAGGTCAACACCAGTGTCAATGTCAACTGACTGACGTTTTGTGGCTGTTTTTTGGCTATTTGGTCTGCCATCTCATTGTCATGGATGTGTGAGTGGCCCGGTGTCCATACATGTGTGACATGATCGCTGACTGCTTGTAGCGGTAGAATACTGTTATACATCAGGTTATGACGAGTGCTGGTGTTAAGAGATTTCGGTGACTTTAAGGAAGTTAGTTAATCCATAGTCTATCACTGCCCAAATTAAAGTACAGTAGCTTGTCATTAGACTTCATAATCTACCGTACTTTAATTCGGGCACACACAGCATTGAATAGGACTACTACTTATATACATGCGAGCGTATTCACCATGGCAGCAACTCTTGCATTGTTTAGGATAGACCTGATAATTGATGAAGCACAGCATTCTTTATTGACCATCATCAGTTATTAAACGACTTCATCTATTTGACATCAGACAGTAATCTGACGTGTTGTTAGCAGTGACCTTCTCCAGTATATCTAATAGAGATCGAACGAACCGACCGCTGCTGTTCCGAGACCGAATCAGTAACTGCACAAATTTGTTCCGGCTGGAACCGAACCGAACCACACGCAGATCCGCGCTCGCTGCCGTGGATCACTCATGCCACAGACCAGAGATGTGCAGATCCTGAAATGTTGCATCCGCATCAGTCCGCGGATTCTGACCACAGATCCGCATCCCCATTCCCCACACACAGCCGCAGCCGTGTGTCCAGTCCATCTGAGCCTGGCAAGCTGGGTCACTGAAGAACAATTAACGGCTGCAGCTGCAGAGCATGGTCACTGGGTGACTCAGATCGAACACGTCCGTCAGCACTACATGTATACTATAGCATCTGCTTACTGCGCTCAGCAGGTCAGCTTGCCGAGTGCCGAGCTTGTGTTAATGATCCGCATCAGTCCGCGTCCGCGAATTTTCGGGGGCGAGCCGTCCGCGTCAGTCCGCGGATCTCAAGAATTCTTGCGGATCGGCGTCCGTAGGCGGACGCGTCTGTCCACCGGACGGCGGATGCGTCCGCCGTCCACACATCTCTGCCGCAGACCGCCGTGGCCGTCCGCGCGGCGACCGCGACGAGTCGCACGCCGGCACGATGGTCATTTGATGCCGCCGCCACACTTGCTACCACAAACGTAACACGAGAAGTCAACGGCCGCACAAGACGCGGCCTATTCACGCTTTAGCCACAGCCAGCCGCCGCGGACGACCAGTTTGGCACTTCAAAGGACACCGCGAGCGACCGATGTGACACGGAATTGAAGCTGCCGCGGCCGTCTATTTGGGGTATTTCAGGCGGCAAATGACCGTCGTTGAGATAATTATCGCAGAACGGCATTGTTTGTTCAACGGCGGGGACCATGTTGACTGCTCAGCGTCGTATGTGCGCGACTGTAGTGGGTGCACTAAGTAAGACCGTCGCGACGGTCTCACTAAGAACAAAGACAACGCTTAGCATGTTCCGGCTCCGGAACAAAAAACAGTACCAGAAACAGTTCCGGTTCGATCTCTAATATCTAAGAGACAGTTGGCAAGAACGATTTATCCCTGTATTCCTGCTTATCATTGGCAGTAGCTTGCAGCCATCTGCAAGTATTATTTGTTTTCTGCTTAGTCGTTTTCATACCTTAGTGAGTTAGAATGAAAGCTGCTGCTACTTTGTATGATGACAAAAATGATAACAGTACTACAGTAATAATAACGACAAGTATTTCCTGTCTGTCTGATACTTGGATGGAAATGTACACTAGTCACGTCGCATGCTGCACCCTGGCAAATCACGTTGAGTGTGCACTACGCACTCTATTAAGCTTAGAAAAAAGATGTGACAGACGGATGGATGGCCAGACACCAGATGGTTACATTATGCTTACCGCTAGATGCGACCATTGTAATGATGACCTGACTTAGCTGGATGTGCATTCCTGTCTAATGCACCATGAGACATAATGGCAGAATGTATGTGTGTGTGTACATATGCATTGTTTATCTCTGTAAAACTTATGTGAAATTAATTATTGAGGTGTTTTTTGATAGTCGTGTTGATTGGTGATTCTGGAGTTGGAAAGAGCAACCTTCTGTCACGTTTTACTAGAAATGAGTTTAATTTGGAAAGCAAGAGTACAATTGGTGTTGAATTTGCTACACGGTGAGTGCTGCTGCATGACAGAGAATTGAAAACTGGCCAATGTGACCTGTTGAAAGTTGTATTGAACTTGTTAATTAGTTTACTAATATGTTAAAAGAGTTAATCCCTGATGAATAGTGCTGCAGTAATCTAGTATTATGTTACTCAAGCGTTTGAGCCATTTTCACCACACATCGCTATTTTAGCGCGTTATATGCTGTCATTGTGTGTCCGTCAGTCCGTTTGTCTGTCCGTCCATTCATCACAAATCGATGTTCTACCGAGATGGCTAAACCCAGAATCATGCAAGCAATGCTGTACGATAGACCAGTGACTCTAGTTCACTGATGTGAAAGATCTCAGTGAAACTCCAACGAGGTCATCCCCAACGGCAGTGCCAAATAAGAGGTAGGGTAGGTTCAAATCAACGATTTTCGACCAATATCTTGCTATATCTCCAAAAAGGCGTGCACGATAAGGACATAGTTACTAATGATGGCTAATAGGAAATTATGAACTCGGTATGTGCTCTATCCAATGGAGGTATTTTCAGTGACTTGGGTGACCCCTAACTACCCCAAACCACCCCATTTTTAGAAACCTCATAACATTAGTGGGTCTCAAATGTCCGTCCATCCATACATACATCCGTCCGTCCACAAAAAGTTTCTTCGATTTCAATGAAATTTGGTATGTATGTAGAGGTCGACGAGTGATGCATGACGGTATGCAGTATGACCCGATCCAAGGTCAAGGTCACGAGCCCTTGAAAGTTGGAAATTTCGCCATTTTCAGAAGCTATCTCTTCCCCCATTTATAATTGTGGCTGGCAAATGACCACAGATTCTTAAATTAGGGCACAATACCTAAAGCTTATCGGGACCAGATTTTTATATTTTTCCTAGTTTTTTTTTGTCACGTGACTTTGAAGTTGGTAGTAAGTAGGAGTCGACCGTCAGTCCCGTATGGGGCTAATTTTATTCACATTTTGAACCCGTTTTCATGTATTCATATTACGGTAGGTGGAGATAGACTTCAAATTTGGTAGGCAGGTTGATCCTAGCATGTCATAGACCAAGGATGACAAAACGTGAAAAGGGCGTGGTCAGCTCACGTGAACCATTTAAATTTTGGTGGACACCAGCCATATCTCTGGAACGGCTGAACCCAGAGTAATCAAATTTTGTAAACGGTAGGCTGTATCAAGTTCTAGCACATGGTGGACAAATTACCCTAAAAGGGGCATGGTCAGGGTCACGTGACCCGTTTTTAGCGCGCGACGCTTTGCTAGCATGGTATATTTGTCATTATGTGTCTGTCCGTGTGTCTGTCCATGTGTCTGTTCTACAAAGATGGCTAAATCTGGGATCACACAAACAATGCCATATGATAGCCTAGGGACTCTAGTTTTTTGTTGCCAAACATTTTAGCAAAATTCCGATGTGATCACCGCCAACAGAGGCGCCAATTAGAGGTGGGGTAGTTTAAATGGAAATTTTTGATTAATATCATGCTATATCTGAGAAATGGTGCACGATAGGGGCAGAGTTACTATGGAACGCTAATAGGAACTTGTATGCGCTCTATCGATTGATGCTATTTCCAGTGACCTTGAGTGACCCTAAGTACCCAAAACCACTCGATTTCAAAATTTCGTGTCACCTGTCATATCTTCATAGTGTGTGGAGATAGACACTTCAAATTTGGTAGGTAGGTTAGGTATCTTGACTTGACGGTAGCAAATGCTACCCCACAGATGGCAAAGCATTCCTGAAATGGGTGTGGTTAGGTCACGTAAACCCTTTAAATTTTGGTGTGCACCAACCATGTCTCTGTGCTGTCAACATAGGTGGACAGTCAGTGTGGTAAACTGGTGACGGTCTTGTTGACCGTTTATCACACTGGCCATCGACCTCTGCATCACACGGGTCTGTCAGTGGCAGCAGACACTTGCTTAAAATTTTGGCCCAATCATATCTTTGAAATTAGTGAAGCTAGGCACTTCAAATTTCGTTTGTTGATTGATACGCATAAGTACTAGGAACAAAGTTATTATGAAAGGCTAATCGGAAATCATATACACTATATCGAATGATACTGTGTTGGAAAATATCATGTATTATCTTTGCTCTTTTTATTTACAGACTATAAATCTCTCCAGATGTGATTTTTCATACACTTGTGCAGCACTTGACGAGATCTCAATTGGTGTAGTGCATTGCTTGGTCCCTCTACAGTAGTTGAGCTTCTTGTTAAAACTGGTCAACGTCTGCAAAGTCATGGGCAAGAAAGTTGATTGCCTAAAGCCGTGTAACTTCAGCTTTTTAACGTTTTGTTACATTGTCTTTTGTGACTGCTGCTGAGACTCTAGTCTCTGTTAATAACCTGACTGTTCCATGTTGGTCTCTGTTAATAACCTGACTGTTCCATTTTGACTGTGAATCTATCTTTATCTTGTCTGTTGATTTTCTGTACCATTTGGTTTCATGATACTGGTGAATACCTGCTGCAATGTGGCTGGTTCATTTTCTTGCACATTGTCTTCTACTCGAGTATCATCCAGAGCTTCACCAAAGACATCCATAGCAAGTAGATCTTCATCTTGTCATCGCCAAGTGCAAAACTGGATTTATGTAGTAGTCCACATAAATTTACTGATTTAACTGTTGTATATCTGAATTACAGATTGTTTGATTTCTTGGGCCTTTGGGTCCCACATGTAGTTGACATGATTTGGGGGACATGGCATGAAAAAGGTTGAAAATTACTGCTATAGTTTACAGTTTGCATGAACATGGCTATGAAGATTTGTGGTAATCATTTACAATATGTGTTAGTAGCCGAAGTATAGCAGTCGTTGAATCCCTAAGTCTTTAGACAGTATCCTTCTCAATAGAAAGTTTTGTCAGTGTGTCCATATTTTATGTACATTGCTCCTTGGTATTTACCAGTTTTTGGCATATGGTTGTATGAACATGCTGTTGTTTATTGTTGTTGTACAGGAGCATTGTTGTTGATGGAAAGAGAGTAAAGGCACAGATTTGGGACACAGCAGGACAAGAACGCTACAGAGCCATTACCAGCGCGTATGCATGTTGATATAATATAGGATAAGATACGATACAGTATTTATGTGCGCCCAAAAGCTGACGAGATGGCAAGCCTGATTTATCGCACGGCACAGAAACTAAAAAAATAAGGAAAAACCGAGTAGCTCAGAAGAAACATCTGGGCAATGATCATTATGATCTAGAATATGCAGTCAATATCTTAATGTATTTTAACTGCATAATTTAATACTGCTTGTAGAACTTCTGTAATGAATTAGCAATTTTTTTACCAGTGCTGTAACGTAACGAAGTAAAAGTAAAAGTAAAAAGTAGGAAAGTAGTACTTTTTCTTGTAACGGAGTAACAAATTAACCAAGTACTTTCACTTGTAACGAAGTAACTTTTTGAGCTGGTACTTGTACTTGTACTCCGTTACTTTTGAGATGACATCCAAGTTACAAGTACTTCCGTAGTGCAATGCATTGGCGTGCTGGCTTCCAAGGCTTCAGTTTACAGCTTGATATACATCGCGATCGCGATGTCATGCGGCCATGCCATGCAAACTGACCATAGCAGTGTCCACAGCACGGGGCTCGCACGGCGCGGCGGCACTGGCTGCTATCAGGCCGGATGTCAGAATGCGATCCAGCGCAGCGGGCATCCAGCAATTAAGGCAGCTCGGCTGCTGATGGTATCAGTCAGACAGTCAACTGTAACCACTCACTCCCACACTCAGTGGCACTCACCTACAACTGCAGCAGTCAGTAAGTGCATGACGTGCCGGCCAGTCCATCAGCGGTCAGTCAGTGCTCAGTGCAGTGTAGCGATCTCAGTTCAGTTGTATAAACTCGTTCCATCACCAGTCGCTCGTCCGTTGCTGTTACTACTTGGTTGTGCATTACATCATTACACGATATTCTCTTGAGAATATGGCAAGCGCAAACGTGAGGACCTGGTACTGCTGAAAAAGAACAAACCGCTGTTTGCGTAGCGACTTTAGCGTTGTGCTGTACTTTGGACTTCATTAGATAGATCGTCATTATTAGATGGGCATTGACAGTTCAGACTGATTGATATTTACCGTATGCTGTGTGTTGCTATGACTCAGACTCACTATTACAATTTACCTTCTTACTGGCGTGTTTTGATGTTTGAAAAAAATTAATAAAACGTTGACTACATACTGGTGGGAAGTGGTGGGATAGGTCAACTACAAAATGAAACGATGAATACTTACTTTTACTTTTACTTGTACTTTTTTACTTTTGAAGTACTTTAAAATTTGGATACTTTTTTACTTTTACTTGAGTAACAATTTTGGGCGTTACTTTTACTTGTAACGAAGTAACTTTTTGGCCAGTTACTTGTACTTCTACTTAAGTACTCAAAGTCGCTACTTGTTACAACACTGGTGGCAATTACCAAGAGTTGAACCACCCTGCTGTTGCTACAGTTTATACTCAGTGGTTCATGACTAGGTGTAACTCTGACAGTCTCGTTTTATTTCTATGCCATTATTTCATTGTATTTCTATTTTCACTTTAGATAAAGCGGTGCAAAATTGACCAAAATTAGCCACGAGCGTACTCCCTTTACCTTGCAATAAAAAATGCAAACTGTACCACGTCCACATTCTGGCCAGCAAACAGCCTGGATCTAAATTGATTGAACTACCAAGTTTGGTTGGTCTTGCTGGAAATATTTTATCAGCACTGAATTACGGACTTTAATGAGCTGTTTCCACAATATAGTTATGTCAGTGTCATGCCACTACCAGCCTTACAAACGTAAACGGTATCATAGTGAAGAGGCGATTGGCTCTGTTTAGTCACATAGTGAGGTTGGATGTTAGCACATTTGCTAATCGGATATTGAAACAAGCTGCCGACATCAAATCTGGGAGCTGACCTATTGCTCAATGGCAGAGACTTCCTGGACGACCATTCAACGTCTGGTTGCACCAGATTAGTAATTGATCAGTGTCAGGCGTCAGACAGTCCTGGAGAGATGCACATGACCGCAGTCATTGAGTGTCGTCGCTATGGGCCTCTGCTGCCTACGCGAGTACGCGTTACAATGACGATGATGATGATGATGTCGAGTCATGTCAGTCTCAACTGTAAACTTACACAGCGTGTTATCGCAAATTGCAGTGTGATGACTTGTCTGGAAACCTCAAAATGTCGGGGAATTTTACAGCTGTTAGTGAATTGTCAGAGAATTGACCAAAAGTTGGGGTGGGGGAATCTTGACCGGGAAAACTGTTTGGCATCGTCATTCACATATGTCTTTCATACTATTAAGTATTCATTGGTGTTTTTGTTTGGGCGGCTGTGTTTTCTTTTGCTTTAGGCTGTAGATTTCGTTGATCTGATAGCATTTTTGTGGAATTATGATGTGTTGAGTAGTAACTATATCTATGTAATGACATTTAATATGGCTAACCTCCAGAAGGCTGTTTACAACAACCACTGGCTGAATAATCCAAACTGGTCATCATGGTTGGATCGTGGTTCTCAGAGCTCATCCATGCTCAGCAAGATTCAAGATCTGCCTGAAGAGTTTTGTTCTGAGTAACATATGGGAAGCAGGCAATTAACAGCCACAAGAAGTAAATGGGACAAATCGAGAACCTAAAAGCACTGACAAACAGTACCATTTTCAGTGACCTTGAGTGACCCTTGCCACCATGTTCTGGGTCATCTTAACTGTCTTTTGAGGGAATGAAGTGAGAAACGTAAAAATCCCATATTTTCAAAATATCACGGCTCAAGCTGTACATAAGCCACTGGCCAAAAGCAGTGGAAAGGGCAAATTTCCACCTCCCACATTTCAGAAATATTATAACTGATTTGAATATGCTTTTCGGGGTTTTGTTGATATGGTTCTCCATTTAGGGGTTAAATTCACCAAAATGGGGACGTGAGTAGTTGTTTTGCGCAATCTATTGTCTAGCGAAGATTTAAAAGTTCTAGTTCTTTTTTGTATATTATTCTGTGTCATGCAATTTCATAGAATTTTTTGCTATGCTTCATCGTAAATGATGCTTATATTTATAGAATCTCAGCTTTTGATTTCAAATTCCTGTAAACACTGTTTGATGTTCTTAACTGTTTGATGTTTTTCATTTAGCAGGCTAATGTTGATGTCATGTCACCGGTATACAGTTGAATGAAAACAGTTGCATTATGTGACTGATTAACAAATTACATACAAACGGCATTCTGTACGATACAATATGATATATTTATGTGCGCTAAAAACTGATGTGAGGAACAGCATGAACAAAAACAAAAAATAAGGAAAAACTAAAAACAAAAACCCGAGTAGTTAAGAAAAAACAGTATGGTTGATAGTCCGTAAACGCCGTTTATGATGGCATTAGTGTGCAGTTGTGTTGCTTGTTGTATGGCATTCATTGTTTTGAATAGTTGTGTGAATTATGGTGCAGGTATTACCGCGGAGCTGTTGGAGCACTGCTTGTCTATGATATTGCAAAACATCTTACATACGAGAATGTTGAGCGCTGGTTACGTGAGCTGAGAGATCATGCTGATGATAACATTGTAATCATGCTTGTCGGCAACAAGAGTGACTTGAGGCACTTGAGGGCTGTGCCAATGGATGAAGCTAAGGCATTTGCTGGTACGATGCTACAACCGGTTATATATGCATCACATTAAACATAACTCCCAAACAGCTTGCAGTGTAATGTTTGCAGTTTACAGTGTTTTGTTTTGAACTTTTGTAAAATTGCTTTTTACCACTGACTTGTTGTGACATTGAAGCTTATTTGACCTGTTGTAATTGTAATCAGGTAGAAAGTACTCCGAGAGAGTTCAACTCCCCGCGAAAGCTATTGCGGATTGCCACCACAATAGGGGTGCATGGTTAATGGAACAGCCATTGCCGCAGTGTTGATCGAGCAATCATGTTACTACGACAGCCACGACCGCCGCACGGCCAGCGAGGCTGAAAAGCTCTTGCATTTGCCACCCACCTATCTTGGCTCACCTACTATTAGACTGCTGCTGTAAACCAGCGATTGTTTACATTTTACGTAGTTTTTTGACCATTACTTCCACATCCCTTTACCAATCTAATCGAAACACGGACTTGGTCTTCCCTTTCCCCCTAGGAACCTTCCCATAAAATTTGGTACAAATCCGTTTACAATCTTTTAGTTATCGAGGTCACAGACAGACACACAAACCAACGCCGGTAAAAACATACTCCCACGCTTTCGCGGGGAGAACAAGTGCGGTTGTTTGTTTGTATTATTAATATCGAGCTAGTTTCAGTGCATTTCAGGCTAGTAACACTGTCTTGTCTTCTCATGACAATAACTAGGCAACAATAAACTGCCACAAGATTATGTCGATGAACGTATGAAAGCTGGGTTATGCAAGACCAAGGTACTAAAATCTCAGTGGAAAGTGTATGAGAACCTTTACCTGAAGATGAAGCATAACGAAAGGAGTCATCCATTATTTTTAGAGAGGATGATTTCGGTGGCTGAGCAAGCGTAATGATGGATGAAGAGCGAGTACTGCGAGGACGTTGAACAGAGATGATGTTATGAAGGTATGGAGGTTGGGTAGTTGTGAGAACTTTGTAGGTGAGGAGCTTGTATTCGATGCATTCATTGATCCTGAGCCAGTGAAGAGAGCATAGGATGGGAGCAATATGACAGGACTTGGGAGCTTTAACGACAGTATGAGCAAGAGAGTTCTGGATCTGCTGGAGACCGGATAATTGAGACTTAGGGAGTTTATAGTACAGAGAATTACAGTAATCCAGTTTGTAGTGGACGATAGAGGTAGCAGTGGTACAGGCAGTTGACGAATCGAGGTAAGGCCGAATACAGCGAAGTTGACGAATGTGATAGTAACAGGCTTTGGAGAGAGATGTAAATTGGTCAGAGAAAGTAAGATGTTCATCAATGATGAAGCCGAGGTTTCGAGCAGAGTGGGAGGTGTCAAGTGAAGAGTTGTGTATTTTGGCAAGTTGGTTTTTGAGTCCGATGAGCAAGAATTCAGTCTTAGTTGGATATTTTCAAAATATCACGGTTTGTACAAGCTGTATATAAGCGACTGGCAAAAGCAGTGGAAAGGACAAATTTCCATCCCCCACATTTCAGAAATATTAACATCGATTTGATGAAACTTGAAGCTTTGAACTAAGCCTGAAGTCTCCCTCATGCAAAATTTGATTTCAGTCTGATAATGTGGATCTCTGGACAAATACCCGTTTTTCAACAGTAAGGTTTCTTTCTTTGTTTTTCTTTCATTTTCAGTTTCATGCAAGAAGATTAGCAGTCATCCAGGAAGCGATCTGTTGAAGAGCGTCTTGAAGGTGAGAAATGCTTGAGTCGAAGTTGAGTGGGTGAAAAGAGAAGAAGAGCTGTGTATCATCTGCGTAAAGGTGGTGGTCGAGGGAAAGGGAAGAGATCAGAGTGCGGAGAGGGGTAGTGTACATGGCGAAGAGTAGAGTGCCGAGAACAGGGCCTTGGGAACACCACAAGAGGAAGTATGAAAGGACGAGAGGTTGTTATCACATTTAACACGAAAGGAGCGAGATGACAAGTATGACTTGAACCAGCTGAGAACAAAGCCATGAATACCGAACCAAAATGAGAGGCGAGTGATTAATATGTTGTGGTCGATGGTATCAAAGGCAGCAGAGAGATTAAGAAGGCAAAGGCATGATACTTTTTGTGATCCTATTACATTGATGAGATGATCGTGGATGTAGAGCAGAGCAGTTTCAGTGGAATGATGTTTACAGCAGACAGATGGGTGAAGATTAAGTACGTAGTTTGTTGGAAGTGAGGTGATTAATAAAGGCTGGATTTAACAACATGTTCTATTATTTTGGATATGAAAGAAAGGTTGGAGATCATTGGGCAGCAGTTAGAGAGCTCATCTTTATCTAAGGTAGACTTCTTAAGCAGTGGAGAAATGACAGATTTTTTGAGAATGGGATGAAACAGACCAGACGTGAGAGTGAAATTGACGATGTTAGTGATTGTAGGGACAAGAACAGATGTGCATACCTTGAGAAGCCAAATGGGAATAGGATCGGAATCAGATTGCTTGTTAGGACACTTAGACAGAGCTTCTGTATGTGATCCATTTACTTCATTTTACATGTGTAGTTCACAATATCGCCGTTTGCATTGTATATAAAATTGCTGTTTTTTAAACATATATTGTAGTAAATATTTATTACTTATGCCAGTGGCAGTTAAACTAGTATTTGTTTGCGTCAGTTTGAATGAAAATAATTGTTTGTCTTTGTAATACTTATTAACATTAGCTTATGTAATTGCTACAGAAAAGAACAACTTATCTTTTATTGAGACATCAGCACTCGACTCATCAAATGTAGAAAATGCATTTCAGCACATTTTGACAGGTTGCATTATGTTACATATATTGCATGATTTATGTAGTTTTTTAAAACTGTTTTTACTTATTTTGACTAGTGCATGCATATTTTTCTACAGTTGGAATATAATGATAATGCTGATAACTTATTCATATATATGAGTAAACTAGTATTGTGTTGAATGAACACAATACAGTATTTGCCCAAAGTGGTCCACTGTATGCAACAGGTGTTTCCTATAGTCGTCAATGCAAACATCATCTCGATCGCTTTGGCCGTTTTTGCAGGGCTCACTAGGTGACAGACTAACTGACAGACCGACAGACCACGCTACTCGTTCAGTAACAATAGGCGGAGTGCATAGTGGAGAAGCCAAATTCTGTTATTGTCTATGGCCACAAGGTGTTTCCCTGGGCCCACCAGAGTCCTCGACGCAAACGGCATTTAGATTGCTGCAGCCGTTTTTGCCAGGCATACTAGGTGACAGACCGACTGATAGACCTAGTGTCACCTGTCATGTGCCTGCGACCGAGTGATGCCACCGTTATCTGCCGTGTTACTTACTTTCAATTGCCAATTTAATCTGCCTTCTTCTATGGAGGTAGCCAGGCAGCTGAGCATCGTACGTGGTTTAGCCAATGTCGGACATGGGACGTTTCCGAAAATTAACTATGTTTGTGTTATTTTATTTATGCTTATTTTAAATTAATTTAAATATGCTTAATGTAAATTATTTATTAGAAATAAAAATAGAGACTAAAAATTTATCGTCCACTGTGGGATTCGAACTCGAGACCCTTGCCGTACCAAACCAATTGATCGCTCGCTGTACCGCAGAGAGCTAACTATTCAGCTGCTATAATGCAATACATATAGCCGTATTACAGTTTCTATTAATTGTCCAAATTCTAGGTTCCTGTTTTAGTTCATTTTGCGACTAATGTTGAAATAGTCACAATTATGCCGTTTAATACTGCGATACAAGCTGCATTAGTAACTGATCAGCACTACATGTACATTTCAAACAGAAAATAAGTAAATTTTTTATACATTGAATTATGTCCGACTTATTTTTAAGCGAAATCGCTGCTCTGTAGCGAAATTGATACCGCAGTGCATAATTAGCTGTTTTACTTACTGCATAACTTGATACACGGTGTCACGTGACTCAGTATTGCTGCGTTATTGATAACATAAGTATGTAATCGAAATCTCGAAAACGTTTGGTGGGTGGACTGCATGTATGGAGCGTACAGCCCAGGGGAAAGACTTTGAATTGATTTGTAATGGTAAAAATGGAAACCTAAAGGGGGATCATTTGGCTGTGAGTGTTTGGCATTTGTAATCGTTGCGGAGTTATGACAGCCTGAAGTCACAAGACCTGGAAATTTTTTAGCAATTTTTACGTTTTCTGGAAAAATGACCCTTCACGGTAAAATTTGCAAAATTCTGTTCTGAAAGTTTACATGGCGACACCGATTGACGTTCTTATATTGAAATGTCGTAAAATTTTTCTGACAGGAAATCCGCAAAATCGTGAGTTGCTTACCGGCTCCTTTTTAAATCGTCACTACTGCACAGATTGCTCAAAAATCTGCCAGGGTCAGCCGCAAATATTTGGCTCACAATGTTCCAGATTTCATCCAAATCGGTTCACTTTTATCTGAATTATAGCTGACTGCATGAAGACCGTTTTTTGGGCCCATGGGGTAAATCCATGATTCGCCATAATAAAACTCGCGTAGCTTATGCAGATATCGTAGAGAGTAAAAAGACCTATCACAGTTTATGTCTGTTGTCGTTGCATGTTACGTTTTTATACAAGTGAATTAAATGTTGCTAAGAAAAATTACCACCGTGCTGGACTGACGGTCGACTCTTCACAACTGACGTTTCTGCCAAGTTCAAAGGCACGTGACACAAAAACTAGGACAAATGTCACAAATCCGGCCCAATCAAATTTAGATATTGTGCCCTGAATCAGTGGTCAGTTGCCAGCTCCCATTGTAAATGGCGGAGGAGATAGCAGTTGAAAATGGCCGGATTTACAACTTTGAAGGGCTCGTGACCTTGACCTTGGATCTGGTCATACTGCATAGCATTGTGCGTCACTCATCGATCTCTACCTACATGCCAAATTTCTTTGAAATCAAGGAAACATTTTGTGGACAATCAATCAGTACAAAAGTGCTTACACTAAACCGTGGTCAGCACTGCACACTAAAATATGCGAATAAAACTGAGTAATAAAAAAGTTAAAACAATTGTTATGTATCATAGGCAACAAAATGTGCTTTGAGATGGACCGACATTTGAGACCCACTTTATTAGGTTAACTCGGAAGAGTCGACCTAAAATTATCTTGCTATAATCTTGTTAAGTGGCTGTTGATTGAAGCTGTGCTAATGTATATGGTAGCAATCTACAAAATTGTGTCTCGCAAGATGGTGTCAGACCGAGCGGATGGTGATAGTTCGCTGCCGTCATACAACAGTCAAAAAGTAACTCTGCCGTCGTCATCATCAGCAGTCACAGACAAAGGCACTAAGACCTCTTGCTGCTAGAGCAGGTCCAGCATGCAGTCACAGTAACGTCACGTTAAACGTTTGCTAGTCATGCGAAGCTGCTGGTGGCTTTTGTGTTCTAAAGATGACAGACAGGTGTAGAACAGATTTCCATTTGTAATGCATGTTTACTTGAGTGAATGCATCTTACACTGTGCGGTATGTGTTTGTGACGTTAGCTGTCTAACATATATTTGTGATACAGATATTTTATTATGAACCGGTAGACATTTTTAGTATCGTGCCAAAAATTTGTTGCATGACGTTTAGTTGGTATTTTTACGATAGCGTTTCTGCAGTGCTTGCATTTAAAGACATGCAGTAAGTATATCTGTTAAGGTCAGTAATAGACTGACATCAATAACTCCAGTTCAGTTCCCAATGAGAGCTGTGAATCAGATCTTGTGGGTGCTAGGCGGTAGCATAATAAGTGAGCTTCTTGATCCCTTTCCCTTATTGGGTGGCTGCTGAACAAAAAGGCAGCCAGGGTTGAGGTTAATATATCACTGGCCTTCCTTCACAGGGTAGGGATAGCTCTCCACCCCTGACCTTTTGTCTCTGATATAGCCATATTTGTGCTGAAAAGGGACGTTAAACTCCATCTAACTGACTAACTTGTGGGTGCGTCAGAAGTCACTGAGCACAAGTGGACAAACACACGACAGCAGTCTTTGTCTATTTGCCTTAATTATGTTGCCAATTTGGTTGTCAGTAATTGCGTGATTTTGTTTTTGCTTGAATACTGCCACAAGAAGTGGCTGTAATTTACGATGGCATATTATGTCCTGTGTCCGTATTTTGCACAAAGAACAACTTTCAAAAATATGCACATAGGACATAACATGCCAGTAAATTCCAGTCATGTTTAGCAAAAAATAGTCAAGTACCATAAGTTACAGTGACTCGTGGAAATGGCTTGTTGTCTAGGCAAAGCTGCTTGCTGTTATTTGTATGGCTGGAGATGATTTGTTACTCTGTGAAAGCTACAAAAGCGTCACAGTATGTTGCTTGTGGTTACTGGTTACATTGCCTGTACACCGTCATGTATACATCTGGTGCATGTCCAGACTGCCAGCAATATTTTGCTGGCGGCAGCAAAGTCAGTGCTTACTCACAGGACGGAAAACAGCAGAAATAACAGAGTTATAAAAATAGACATTCCGTTGGTGATTGATGTAAATAAAAACTAAAACAAATATGTTGGCAAACAAAAAGTTAAATAATCAACACTTTTTTAGCTCAATGTGAACGCTATGTAGCAACTTTGAAGTGCATTATTCTCATTTTTTTCTCACCATCGAAAACCAAACGTTCCATCATCTTTGCAAGTTCACAAAACAAACATAAACAAGCAACGTCTATTTTTAGCACTCAGCAAAGATTTTTCCGCTGGTTCTGCTCTCAGCAGTGAAATCATCGCTTCTTCACTGGACAGACAATTTGACGATACTGCTGACTTGGCTGACCTCAGTGCTGCCAATCTGGACAGAACCGTGCTGTTTGATGGGGTTGTAAACTCCTTGTATGTTGCATGGTCATATGTATGTGGTGGACGTTTTGTCTGCACAGTTCAAGCAGTGGAAATGATCATACCGTCAGTGAGACTGTACATAAATGAGTGGTTTTATAAGCAGCCATGCTGATGAGTCATCTGCTCTGTCTGCTGTAACTAGAGCTCTGTTCCGACTCCCTCAGCATTGGTGGCCATGTAGGTGACTGGCGGCGGTGGTGCGCCGACTGCTCATGGTAGAGTTGGTGGCATCAGTTTTAATCAGCAGTGGCGTCATTCAGCAGCTTCAGCAACTTCCCACTCTGTTTCCAGGCCGGAGGTCGTAGGAGGCGACTGAACCTGGGTTAAGTTTGTTTTGTTTATTATTGTGTTATCTGTATTGCTTAGTTAAGATTTATTCTGGCGTTTTGTTGTATTTGGTTTAGTTTAGTCTTGCGGTGTGATAATTGTCTTCCCTTGTTGTAGGCGCTAACGTAATAATTTAGATGAGCCTCTCGATCCCTTTCCCTTTTGGGTGGCTGCTGAACAAAAAGGCGGCCAGGGTTGAGGTTAATATATCGCGTGCCTTCTTTCACTGAGTAGGGATAGCTCTCCACCCCTGACCTTTCGTCTCTGATATAGGCATATTTGTGCTGGAAAAAGACGTTAAACTCCAGCTGACTAACTAACCATTATACAATTCAGTCGTGAAATAATACAACAGCTATAAACACGTAAACGTAACTTGTTGGTGCACGCTGCACACTCAATTTTTGTTTTACCAGTTGACCGGAGTTCCGACAAACTGGAGCAGTTTTTATTGTCTGGATGACTTTCCTGTTTCCAAAAGAACATAGTCGAAACACTGAAGGAAGCTGACTACAGCCAGCGAAAATCACCAATCGGATCTCATCCTCCCGTAATCCATCACATGACTGACATTGTGTCGTTTTTGCCGGCAGGCTGTCCAGTGCTACTGCCCAACATGTCAAGTTAATAATTTCATCTGAAGCTATGAATATCTTTTAGGCATTGCAGAGGCATGGGCTGTGTTCTAGGTTTATCACACAATAAAGACTTGCACTTGTGTTCTGTTACAAGAATGGCTTGTACATGCAGTATGGTGCATTGCTGTTCACTTCAAAGTAAGAATTAGTTGGTTGCAGCATAATCCTTATTGTGTTCCAGATATACAGAGTGAGCCAAAAAACGCATTTCTTGGTACAGTATATTGCCGGAACTGTTCAAGGTAAAATGAAGTGGTTTTCACCAAAACGTTGAGAGTTTTGGATGTATTTTTATGCAGATGTTTCGTCTGTGTTCCGTGTAAATTAGCTCTGTCTTATTATACCAAAACAATTGTCATTTTCACCAGTTCAGTTATTTTCATTTTCACAATAGGTGTGTTTTATGTCATTTTTTGTTGTTTTGATCAGAAATGAGTTGTGCATAAACCCATCAAAACGTTTCCTACCACATCTGCCTTAACATTAATTTGGGTGCATTTGAAATTACTGCATTATGTTTGCTGTCACTCTGTTGACTGTATACCGATTTTGTCTTACTACTGCGATTGCAAATGATTTGTGCACAAACTGTGCATGGATCAGTTTAGTTTCGTTCGTTACCAACAACCAACTAATATAAATTACCGAAATACATAAACCAATCAAAGCAACGTGTCTGTAGGTATCACAGCCTGTTAAAATGACAGCCTGAGGCGTGCATGCAAGCACGCATCTTTTGTGCTATTGGTCAATTGCCGTATTGATAACATGCTGTTCAGAAGTACCGGTATGCATTATTTCATTCACTCTGTTTCAGTTCATCTGTGTGGTGGATTTTGGCTGAAATTGCTAGTATAGCAGCAGTTATGCTACCTGTAATTGAGAATTACTTCTAATCCAAGTTTACGTGGCCAAATTCGTGCTATTGTTAAGTGTACGTTCTTTAACAAGGTAAGGTGACAATGTAGTTCATGTTAGGTTTATGCAGAAATTATTCCTGATAATTAGCTCAGGTAGCTATTGTGAAAATAACAGATTGAAACAAGACAATCGTAGATATCAGACTTCGTCCACAGTGTGCAGTCGCACCCTTAACTCTGTCTACTTCCTTAACCTAAGTTCCATTAATGCTAAATTAACTTTGCTTTCCTACGTCCATGCATCAATATATATTTTTTCTCCACCAACGTACACCGTTACCATAGTAACAATAGCCACGCCAACGTGCATTTTGGTAATTCTTCCCATTTTTCGTCAAATATCTCTGTCTTTTTTTAGCTCAGTTTGCGAGTAATTTCAAAATAGTCAAAATTATGCCGTTTAATAACTACAGTAACTAAGTAAATTTAAGCCAAATTGGTCCTTCATGGTGAAATTCATACTGCTATACAGCCCATGCAATGCATTGTCAATGGGGAAGAACACCCCTAAAATTGCCCCTTCCCCTTTTGGTTTCATCACCCTGCCTGAAGAAGACCAAGCCACGGCCATAGGCAACATGCATAAAAAAATTTGGTAAAGATCGTCCATGTGGTTCCGGAGATATCATCGCGGACAGACAAACACAGACACACACACAGATGTACTCATTAAAATACTTTGCAACCGCTCCCGCAGGCAAAGTTATGACCAAAATAACATTATTGGTGTAAGAATGATGGGCTATTTACAAAAATGTGTTACAACTACATAAAAACTGCACCTGAATCTTTCTGTTGAAGCGGACATTTTGTGTCAACCATTTCACTTGATCTTGAACAGTTGCATCCACAGTGAATTGAAAATGCAGTTTCTGGACGGCCTTGTTGCAGTAGTATGTACTTACATTATTCATACATTTCGAGTGGTTTTATGAACAAAAATGACTCTGTGTATTGTGCATGTGTGTGTGCCTTGTGCTTTTGATTCACTGGTAATTTGTACAGCAGTATGATTGTTTGTGTATGATTTGCAGACGTTGCACTGGGTCGATTGTTACTTTATACTAGTGCCGAATGTGTACTGAATGTTTCCAGTATGTACATTACATTATACAGCATTATATACCATACTTACTATGCTGGTGTGGGGTCTAGTGAACATTTTATTAATGACACATTTTCATTCATTGTCGGCCAGATTACTGGTATTGAAGGTTATTTGTTTCTTTCTTATTCTACCTGTTACACTGTGTCAGCTATAATAAATTTAAAACTGTCATTGCTGCAAGTTGTAGCAAGCCAGCAACCCTAAGTGTAATTGAGTTTGTGCATATTTTTGACAATTAACTGAGTAAACTCGTTTCAGCTATATTTAATCATCATCTAACTGATGCTGGATTTGGAAAATTTGACAGTAACGTCAGTCACCGGGGTCTTCGTAGGTCACTTACGGTTCCCATTAATGTTCCATATTAACAATGTCTCTGTTGTATACTATTTAAGAAATATTACCTTATTCTTGTGACTAAAGCCATGTGACTGACCATGTTCTCAGTTCAGGTAGAATTGTAGAAAAACAACTCACCATTTGTTGCATCATAGGCGATATGCATTGAAAATTTTATTGTATTCTGAGATAATGACCATAAAAGGGTCATTCAAGTTAATGGCATTGACACTGATTGATAAATTCAACTACAAGTTCTATTAGTCTGTCTGAGACAGTGTGCCATATTCATTGAAAGCACAAATTTTTCATACTAACGTGTATTTATTGCCTTTCTTAAGCGCGATTCACTTGACATTGGTAGGAAAATTACAATGGGACTACACTTTGAAAAACGCTTGGGACAATATTTGAGCAGTTTACAATAGTCCAGGAGTGGCACACTCACAGAACGGTCGGACTGCTCAGCTAGGGTTCTGTTACATTGATTGTCCAGAAATGGCTTTAAGTATCTTATCTAAAAGTTTTTAACCACTTGTACAGTAGTTTTCTGACATCCAATACAGTTCTAAATTTCTTATGACATCTGCCTCATCAGATATATCTTTCTCCAAACGTGACTACTAGTATCTTCAAAATGGTACAAAAAAGAGGTATACTTACTTATTATGTAACACTAACAGGAATTCATGATATACACTGTCTCAAAAAACGTACATCTTTTATTTTAAAATGTTTCAAGTCAAAAAATCATCTGATTTTAATAACTTTTGGTACACAAAATTCTGAAGAAATTTGAAATAAGTGTTTTAAAATGGTCATCTCACTTTTAAAATGTCACCGCACTACCTTGTAAAATCCATAAAAGTCGTTTTAATTTTTCAATAATAAATCATCTTGGGCACTCTCAGCTGCAACTGGACAACTTCTCTGAGGATGAAACTGGGTGTGATGAGAAATGTCGCGTGATGGCTTGACGTCCGTCCGTGAGCTCGCTGCGCAGGCAGCTGCCACTCCTCGTCCCCCTCACTCCGCCGTCGTGTCGTGAGGCCGCAGTGACTACTGCGGCTGCTGTTCACCATGCTCGACCAATGGTGTGGCCGAGGTGTGACTGATGACTTTCAGTGATAACTTAACTAAGTATTTTGAAATTCAATATCGTACAATATCATTATACGTCCCAGGATGTAGTTAGTGACATTCAGAGGATGTACTGTGCCATCATTTTAGCCGTAATATAACATATATTATCAGTTAATATCTACATATGCATGTACGCTCATTTCATTGCATTACGAACTCAAACTTGAAATCTCTGGACTTAATGTTACTAGGGTGGATAAACTGACTACATTACTACTTGAATGACCCTTGAAGTCGTTCCGTTTCCAGCTGCTGCTTACTGTGTCTATAATATCTTAATTCAGTTATAACTACACCAATCAGCATTGGTTTAGTTATCACTGGACAGGAATTCTAAAGAGATTTACTTTTTCTCGTTATGTTTGACTTTGACCTGTAAAAATGTTCAAGATATTTTAACCTTGACCAGCACATCGTGTTAATTAGTTCCAATGTGCCCAACAGATTATCGTGAACAGGAATTGAAAGTGATACAAGCTGCATTAGTAACTGATCAGCACTACATGTACATTTCAAACAGAAAATAAGTAAATTTATTATACATTGTGAGCCATAAAAACGTGCCACTTTATTTTTCAGTCCAACTCCCATATTTCTTGGTGGATTTTTTAACACTTTATACCTTAACAAAAATCGAAAAGACAAACATTGCGCTGTTTGATCGAATGTGTGCAAGAATAAGCCATCGGCATGCCATGGTCATCCCAAACTGCAGATACCATTGCCACAATTACAGACAAAGTTAAGGTGAAGTTGTAAATTTTACATCTGTTCTGTAGAGTATTCATATCTGTTTCCACTGATACATAGTGTAAAAATCCAACAAGAAATGCAAGAGTTACAGTGAAAAATAAAGTGGCACATTTTTATGTCTCACGGTGTATATTAGACATGCACTGTGCCTATCACTGTAATGTAAGCTTGACCACAAAATTCCATCATGAACGCAGTGACACAGGTTTAGTTTTATAAATCGTACAACTTCACGGTTAGTTCGTTATCATCGTATAATGCAACAAGGCACGACTTCCCATAACAAATGCACATTATATTCAGACGAGCAATTACACATTCCTAGTACTAAGTTTTACGTGAATTTGTATGTATAAAGGCCCCAGTAGTTTTAAGGTTGCAATAACAATATACATACATTACAAAGAACATTCACATAATTATCTGTAAATCACCAGTGTTGTGTGCATAGTACCAACATGTAAAGATGATGACAATCTACCAGATAACACTTGCTTACAAATTTTAAACATCATGAAATACAATGTAAAATATTGGTAACAACATTAAGAAACTTGGCAGGCACTCTACTTCAGGAAGTAGAATATGTCAGCAGTAACACATTGCACTGTTGTATACACAACTAAATTAATGAACATTTGCTTTGCTCAATGAAATGATTTGACTTCTTGTCAATTCCAACGATGAGAGGATCTTGTGGCATACGCTGCATGATGTAATCCACAAGCTCTTTCACCGTTTTTGACACCGGAATACGATGAACTTGACTTTCAATGCGCAGACCCTCAGTAACCATCTTCTGTTGAGTCACAACACTTGTCATGGTTGTCAACAGCGTGTTTCAACTGAAGGCACACTGCTGTACACATACACACATGCACACACACACACACACAGCAGCAGCATTGTTTGTAATACGGTTTATTATACTAACAATCACAGACAGCGCAGCAGCGCTGCACACTGTTGTAAGGCCTTCAAAAATCAATAGGAAAATGGAAAACTCGACCCCCTGTAAAATCGTAACCCATGAAAATTTCATTTTGAAACTTGGCACACGTGATTATGTCGAGAACATCACCCACTACACAAATTTTCATGTACATCGCTTTAGTGGGGGCTTCTCCACAAATAGGTGAAACCCTTTTGTGACTTTTTTCCTGTCCTGTCCTTTTTTTCTCGTTCCAATGCCCAGCTCGAACCGCACGATCGATATTCACAGTTTATGGCTCAAATGACGTGGTTCAGTCAGCTCAAGGATGGTCAGCGTCACGTGATGCAGTTGTGTTGACAAAACAGATGTCTCATGCAAAGACAGAACTGTGTGCTCTGCTCATTAGTGGAGTGACAATGGCTACCATGAATAGGTCTTCATGTACAGCAACAGTTGCTCCAAAATCATTCAACCAGATTTGGGGTTAGGACGATGAGTGACATCATTTGGGGGAAATGTGCCCAAACCCCCCCCCCAAAAAAAAGGGGCGTGAATAGGCATTTTCAAGCCAAACCAGCATAATATTGAAACTTACATATCTCGGCCACTGTCTGAGCGATTATGACGAGATTTGGCACACTGATGCAGTTCGACCTTCTTCACCTTTCCGACCGTTAAAAATTTCAAATTTCGAAAATCCAAGATGGCGGCGGCCGCCATCTTGAAAAATCGAAAAATTGTCCGCGGTTGGAGCAATTTCGACGGAATGGGTCACAGTGACGCATTTCCACAAAATGGGTCACGGTGACGCATTTCGACCCTCTTGACCGTTAAAAATTTGAAATTTTAAAAGTCCAAGATGGCGGCGAACGCCATCTTGAAAATTGAAAAATCACTATATCTCGGCTGCAGTTCAAGCGATTTCGACGAAATCTGACCCGATGACACAGTTCGACCTTCTTGGCCGTTCCGATCGTTAAAGATCTGAAATTTCAAAATTCCATGATGGCGGCGGCTGCCATCTTGAACAATAAAAAATGGATATATGTTGGCCAGGATTGGAGCGATTTAGTCGAAATTTGGCACAGTGAAGTAGTTCGACCTTCTTGGCATCTGACCGTTAAAAATTTTTAAAATCCAAGATAACGGCAGCCGCCATTTTGAAAAATCCAAAAATTGCGATATCTCGATTCATAACCATTAATTGTAAGTCCATCGCTCTAACCACTAGACTTCCAAATTGCCACATCAGTGTGTTACTTGTTCATTTTAAGCTGTATGACTATGCATACTGTACATATGTACAGTGAGAATTTGCTCCATAGCCTTTCTGGTAAATTCCGATGCATTTCTCCAGTGATATGGTACAAGAAAGCAATAGTAGTTACTTTGCGTCAGCAAACGACGTGTTAATGACTATGATTACCAAATTGAAACTGCAAGTAGTATTCCAGTATGGCTTTTGTTTGCAGCTGACATATGGCTTGTGCAATAATATACATCTGTTAAATAAATGTAGTAGAAAAACTCAAATATAAAAAATGTCGTTTTATAACAATGTGTAAGGCCCATAATTGACACATAAAACAGACAAATTCTTTCTAGCACTTCAAGGGCCATGGATATAATAAGAACTGTGTATTATATCTATGGCCTTTGACGTGCCAGAAAGAATTTTTGCTGTTTTATATGTTGCACACACTGGACAGCATAATTGAGTTGGATGGGGTCAAGTGACAGGAAGCAGAGCATGAACGTGATTCGGGAGTTGAGGTCTCCATCTCAAACCTTCATTGCAGTGTTCAAAGGCAGCAGCTACAGCTATGCAGGTGCTATGGAATTATTAAAAGGAATTTTGTGATCAATGATGAGGAAGACTTTCGTCTGTTATTCAATGGCTACGTCCGTCCACACCAAGTTTGGTCGCCATATCTGAAGAAAGACATAGAATGTTTGGAAAAAGTACAAAGAAGAGCTATGAAAGTGGTAACAGGGCTTAAAAACAAATAGTATACAGATAGAATGACACTGTTACATACGACATGCGAGCAAAAAGAAGAACCAGAGGCGACTATGTCCAGGTTTTTCGTATATTGAGCGGGATTGATAATGTGGAAAAGGCACATTTTTTCGTATTGGATGATGGTGGCGGCTACAGTCTGAGGGGTCAGAGAATAAAATTAAAAGTTGAGAGAAGTCGTTTGCAGCTGAGACAAGGTTTCTTCAGTCACAGGACTGTCAAGTTATGGAAAATGTTGCCAGCATCAGTTGTGGAGGCTTCAACCGTCAGGACATTTCAGAATAGATTGGACGACTGAAGCAGGATGTGGAGTTCTAAGCGTCAGCTTCTTTCCACTACTACTAGTTACAAATTTCCAGCCCAATCCCCTCTAAGTCCCCTATACTACTACGCTGATTTCCCTTTTACGCCCGAACATGAAAATCCGTGAATTCAGTATCGGCCTTTGTCATATTATTTTCAGAAACTAAGCCACATTACAATGAAGGCAAAAAATCCACGATATGAACTAATAATCAACAAAACTTACAATAATTAACTTGATAATCAAATACTTTACGTCCGAACGACTGACATAGAATAAATATTTATTCTATGTCAGTGCGTCCGGACACGCCCATTAACAGTCCGACAATACTAGGGCTGCTATGAATATTCGATTATTACTCGAGTAGTAAACTACTCGACTAATTATTTACTACTCGAGTAGTGAGTACTTGCTTATTTCTATTTCCTGTTGGAAATTTCATTTCCGGTTGCAGTTTTTGCAGTCATTTGACGATTGTTGGAATTTATGTAAAGTTTGGGCCTCGTGATTTCATTTGCAACAGCCAGCCTGAATGACACTCGCATCTCTTCTTTTTCCATCCACTGAACTCTGACTAATTTCTGACGCATTTCTCACCTTCAAAACGCTCTTCAACAGATCTTATCCTGGATGACTGCTAATATTCTTACTCTTAACTTCTCTAAGACCGAATTCTTGCTGATCGGAGTCAAAGTCTCAACAAGAACTCATCATGAGATGAGATAGCAAACGTGAACCTTTTTTCGACTATATCATACACGTACTTCAAAATGTCAAAAAGAGAACCTACTTTGTATACCTAATTAAATGATAGTTAGGCAAGTACTGTGCATAAAAATTCTTGAATTTATGAATCTGCTACAGAATTTCGAGCTTGCAGTTATAGAATATTTATACCTCGTTGGCTTGCAGTAGTACTGTAGGAGT
>Ga0209780_1000254_pt1 | contig 26670 bp, 18 predicted proteins | sample WorMetexBAHAMAS2_FD_187384 | JGI IMG/M metagenome (GOLD analysis project Ga0209780, IMG submission 187384) | Marine gutless worms symbiont microbial communities from Max Planck institute for Marine Microbiology, Germany - Inanidrilus exumae... | ecosystem: Host-associated > Annelida > Digestive...
TCACACACACACACACACACACACACACACACACACACACACACAGCAGACAAATGCCATATTTACTTCGGATTCAGTATACCAAAATCACTGGTTCATTTCTGCCAGAGTTTGTTAATCAGACATGGTAACAACAGCTGTACCTGAGGTATAATGCCTTGCTGCCCATCCTCATAACGACCCATCATTGTGTAGCTTTTTCCGGCGCCTGTCTGCCCGTAGGCAAAGATACATACATTGTAGCCCTCGAGAGCATGTTCCAGCATCTCTATACCAAGATCTTCATACACCTGCTTCTGACCAGCAAATCTTGCATCGCCAGCCTGTAAACAGTAAAACTCACAAACAGTGATCAGTTATCCCAATATTTCTGCATCTGGGTACCTCAAAAGTATGTTGATATCCGACCACTATAATCTTGATTGGTTTCAAAATGGGTGCCTATTCCTCAGCCAATAGGTCAGGTCACAATCGTCTATGAATTCAAAATTTAGTACAACATAATTGGCTTCCACCACAGGTGGCAAGAAGAATCAATATATGTGTAAAAGTGCTGATTTCTTTATACAAATGGGTCATTGTGTTAAGAAATACATTTACTTTACAAAGCAAATATGTTCCGCAGATTAAATGCTCTGCAGAGAATGGTTGCAAAGTTTAGATATCAAGTGTAACCGGGTACAAGGTAATCACACAGACATCCATAAACACACACATACAACAGGTAATTCTACAAATATCCAGTGTTTCAGGACCAATAACAGTAATGATTCTGATTTAGTGGTAGCAACTAAAACATGCTGAACAGCAGACTAACGCTTCACAGCAAAAAAAATATGTTACAACCACCTTCATTGCATGAGAAAATGATCAGTGTCAGATAATATGGTAAATGGAAATAAAATAGTAGCAATGATATTAACATTTGCTAGATGCACAAGTTCAGTAAATATGACTATATCTAAAGAACCATGCTGTAAATATTGATCAGCAGCAAGGGAACGGTATGAATGACTTATATGTAGTATTCAGATAATGTTTGTCCTCACTGCATAATGACATTAATAATGCACAAGTACATTTTTCTCAGAAGTTACCTACTGTCATATGCTTCAAGAAGTTGTAATAATCACTGACCGATATTGACCAGTATGAGAAGTCATAGCTGAACTGATGAGTTCGACCAAGGTCGTGTCCAGGTCTTGGATCCGTGATTGCTGAATGCACACAAAGCAATACTATAATTATTTTAATACTTCAACATTCATCTGTATGCAGACAAGTGTATGCAGTTAGCTATAAGTGAACTATTTTAGCATACACAGCAGCAGAGACTCCCCAATGATTTTCAATAGGCTGTTCAACCCCAAAATTGCCCATTCCTGTAGGAAATCGCAACTCCCCATGTAATACATGGTTCTTTTGGCCCACATCAGTCAGTGCCCCAAATGGCATCTTCATCGGTTCAGCTATTTTTGCAGAGCTTACCTGTGTTTGAAACACACAGACACACAGACAGACAACATCTACAGCAATAGGCCAAATCTACGCAATGCATGTGAAGCATCCCAAAAACAATTTTTAAAATATCAATAAAATATATACTACTGCTCAACAAAATGCATAAATAAGCATCAAAACAAACAAACTAGAATGACACCTGATATAGTGCATACCTCTGACACACCACCTCAGAAATCAGCACAGTGTCGGTATGTCGGTATAGACCAGCACAGGAGCAGGTATGCCAGCCTGGATCTTCCCACCTCTATGCCACAACTGATTTTTCTGACTTCTAACATCAATAAACTACTGGACTGATGACTATCCACAACCATAACCATTAATGCCAACACCAATTTCCAGAATGTGCATGTGTTTGTGCATGTGTGACATACAGTGACAGCAGAAGTACAGTAAAACATACTTGTCATTTTCTCCGTCATGTCAATGATACATGTACAATCTCGCTGCAGTTCACGACTGTTAAAAGGTCGAACTCTGACAGCGACTTTCACCGACGACATGACTGCAAAACTACCCTGCAAAGTTAAATGCAAAAGTCATCATAAATGAACTCAGAAAAATGAATTCAAACTTGTTTTAAAGACAGATTAGACTACTTAGATCACATGAATCACTATAACAGTCAAAAGATTACTTAATGATCACTTGCCACACCATGAACACATTTCTTGTGCAAAATAATCACTTACAAATTCATTCACTTAAAAGCAGGAGAAATAGCTTATTTAATGACTATTTACCTATTAGTTGGTGGCTGCAGCAGGTATAATTTCCTAGACAGAGATAGCTATTGCGAACCGCCCAACATTTCTTCAAGTAACATGCATATCACCAGCATCTCACATCACCTGCAAAATTAACAACAGGCATACTTACATATTGCCTCAGAGTGACCAAGGCTAGTTGTTGTAGTAGCTATACAGGTTACGGAACATCTCACGGACAAACCAACTTGCTGACAGTCAATTTGCGTTGTAAACGGTGGAATAGATAGCTTTTGAAAATGGCCAAATTTCTAACTTTAAAGGGCTCGTGGCCTTGATCTTGACCTTGGATCGGGTCATACTGCATACCATCGTGCATCACTCATCGACCACTACCTACATGCCAAATTTCATTAAAATCAAATCTACTGTTTGTGGATGGACGGACGTATGTACATACATATGCACTGATGGACAGATGGACATCATCCAACATCATCCATAGGACATAGGGATACTAGTTCTATACTTAAGGATAATTTTCTGTAAACTGTAAACTGCATACTGTACAATAACGATAAAAGGCACAAAGTGGACTGTCCGCGAGTTGGCTTGTCAACAAGATGTTCAATTACCGCCGTATAATCGTATATCTAAGATTCAGTTCTTATCAGTTAACACAGTTGTATGAAATGACTTAATTATTCACAGAAAAAGACGCATACTCAATCAGCTTTTGGAACATGTCATGGGTCATACTAAGAGACAATGGGACAACGGAAAGACGGGACAGTTACAGTCAGATGTGGGCCATTGTGCTCTGCTGAGTGCTTGCCCACGTCAATGTCCCGTAGGCCTACTTACCGCCGAGGCCAGCTGACTGTTAGGCGGCTGAGCCGTCCATCAACGAGTATAATTATACGAAAGTCAAACTGTATTTTATTGCTATTTTTACAGCATTAAGTTACTGTGCCCAACTTTGCCATGATTCAAACTGGGACCCCTTGGTCAGTAATCCAGCACTCTACAACTAAGCCACCTCACTAAGCCCCTCACAACGGTCTTGTTCTGTCCCGTCGTCCCCTCCAGGCAGATACTTTCACGTCGTCTGTCCCATCGTCTTTTAGTATGGCCGCATGTCATAGATAATAGAGCACACACCGCAGCGCTGCAACAAATAATGCTGTTTATCAGCATGCACAAATAAACGCACCTTTTACCTCAAGTCTTTTGCCCTAACGTCAGTCTACATCCACTCAAGAATTAATATTCACAACGGCTTAAACCGACAATGTTACCCCCTGCTCGTTACCTCACATGACTAACAACGCGATTATTCAAGCAAACGTCATACAACGACACTTATCAATAAATACTTCTAAATAACCGCTGAAACTCATATTTACCTAAAACCGCCGAAAACAACACCGCAAACAGATTCATTTAACATAAACGTCTTATATACACTATCGATTAAATTCCATCATTATCAATTCTAAAAATGTAAACAAATCTCATTTCCTGTCCTCATCCAGACAGGAATCAACGAATATTCCGACATCGTATCGTTTTGTACCATTATGGGCTCAGGTTTTTAAGTTTTGTATTTTGTGTAAAGTGCTTTTAGGCAGGGGCGGATCCACGGGGGCGAGGGGTGATCGCCCCTAGACGGCTGCTGGCCAAAAAAATCGAGACGCCAGGCCGATCAAAAGTAGGTTTCGTCAGTCCAAGAATGCACCAAAACTCGCTTTTTGAGCTCAAAAATCGAACCCAGTGAAGAGGGAGACATCCCCTCCCCACACCCCATCCACCTCGGCGCCTTCGGCGTTTCGATCCTCGCGCCTACGGCGCTTGACTCGACTAGCGCCTTCAGCGCTCGGCGCTCGACCTCGGCGCCTACTGCGCCTCGGCCCCAGGCGCCTCCATTCGCCCCCTAGCCACACCTTCTGGATCCGCCCGGGCGCCCCTGCTTTTAGGTATAGCTTAGTAGTCCAGATAGTATGTTAAAAATCCAACTGCGGCATATGCATACCTTTCCTATTTACCACAGATATTATTATCTTATGCATTTAAAATTCTAATATAAACTTTAGTGCATAAATTATATTGAAAATTTAAATAAAAACTAAATTTTGCACTTTTCAGATTTTAGGTTCTTGAAAACCTAAAAACCTAAAACCTAAAAAGCTACCTTTGCCAGCCCCCTGGTTCCAGTTTGCCTACAAGGGGCACTGTATTGATCACTGTTGGTGTTGGACATCCTGAACGAAGCGTTCTCAAAATCACGGCGGCAGACAAGCAGTGATGTAGTCCTCGAGACCACAGTCTTGGTCTCGAGGCGCCTCGAGGACAAAGAATAAAGTCTTGGTCTTGAGACCCAGAGTCTTGGTCTTGAGGTAAAAGTCTTGGTCTCGGTCTTGGTCTTGACGAAGAAGTCTTGGGAATTAGAATTTACAAGACTGGTGGTTAATAGCTTGTTAATATGGGACATTTGTGTTAAAATTAAGCCGTAAGCAGAGAAAGCAGCCGTGCCACTGACGAGCGTTGTCAGCTCGTATCTCGCGTACGTGCAGCTGATAGGGCCTACTTGACGGCACTGAGGTTGGCATCCCGTAGCATCTAGTGAAGGACAATTACAGGCAGTTTGCTTGTTTGCAGTGGTTATTTGAGAGTGTTTTCTGCACACCCTGCACGTCAGCACCGGTTGAGTTGAGCGTATTTTCAGCCATGGGGTCTGTTCATCATGCCTCATAGAGCAAGGATGTCTGACCAGCTTCTGTGTGATCTCATGCTGGCAAAGTGCAACAGGCAGTGACAGCGACAGAGACAGTGACAGTGAAATGTGCAATATGAGATTGCGTTTTAGTGTTGTTCAGCACTGTTCTTTTTGAGTTGTTTTAAATTAGACCTACTGTCTTTATGTCATACACAGCTGTCTGTGTCGTGTGTACTGTTGTGTTCATTTTGTGACCATTATATTGTAACCTGTGCAATGGTCCGAGTAAAGTCTTGGTCTTGAAATAAAAAGTCTCGCCTTGGTCTTGACCAAAAAGTCTTGGTCTTGGTCTTGAAAAATATTCAGGTCTTGGTCTTGGTCTTGAGATCTAGAGTCTTGGTCTTGACAAAAAAGTCTTATTTACATCACTGCAGACAAGTAGGTTAATGTTCTGATCAGCCGTAATTTGTCAGCGTCTTTCGACAGTCCATCCTTAACCTGGCGGAACTAAATTTCCACCCAAGACCAAGCTTGTCCCTGATATAGTCTATTTTTTCTGCTGAAAGTGGACGGTAATCTCATAACCAACCAACTTGAAATTTCATGTGCTGATTGATACACAGGAGTACTAGTGCATGCATGGCATATTACCCCCAAAATGATGTGTTCAGAGTCACGTGACCTCTTTAAATTTTGGGAAAGTGATAATACGTCTTAACGGTTCAAGATAGAGACGTAGTTGGAATGGAAGACTAATAAGAAATCGTATGTGGCCTGTCGCTTGCACTATTGCCATTGCCCTTAAATGACCTTGAAAGTCACTTTTGCTGAGTGGCTGATACCTTTCCAGCTCCCATACCTCGTTAAACATAGCATGAACTTAATAACATAATGCGTCGAGCGGTCTCCCTGCGATAGCTGAGCTTCTTGTTATTATTAGACCGCGTCGTACGCATAGCATAAATGCGGCCTATTACGACAGATGTCACACGTAGTGTGGTATGTGTGCCTATCCGTTGATCACACTGTACTGCGCAAAACCGGCTAAACCGATCGAGATGCCGTTTGGGGGCTGACTCATTAAGCCACATCGCATGCATAGCATACATGTCGAATCTACACGTACGCTATGCATGTGATAGGCCTACATGTAGATGCGGCCTATTGCTACAGATGTTACACTTAGCATGGTCTGTGCGTTTGTCTGTGTGTTGATCACACTAATGTACTGTGTAAAAACGGCTGAATCGATCGAGATGCCGCTTGGGAGGCTGACTCAAAAACGGTCCCGAAAATTGTGGTTTTTGAGGAAAATGGTTTTTAATGTTAATTGTTAAAATATGGTGCCGTGACCCCAAAAAGCAAATACTTGCACGAAATCGCATTTTGATGCATTTTTTCATCAAATCCGTGCTGATGTCTTAACTGAGGACGATCTGGCATTGAAGAATCACACATCAATGAAAGAAAAAATAGTAGAGTGGATAGTGGATACAAAACCCCTATCCATCTTTGATGCATTTTGCATCGTAGTTAGGTATCCCTGACGTATTTATCTCCTATACAAATTATGGCGACGATGGGTTAAGGGATTTCGCGGTGGAAGGGTCAATTCTGCCATTTCCCACTGACTTGCCCGGCCTGTCGTCCTTACAAAAATCTCACATTCATCTATTCAACTGCATGTAAGACCATGGTGAATAATGGCCCAATCAGTGGAATTCAGTTTTTACTGCATACACCACACGACGTAAGCAACAATTAGCATCCTGTCATGCTGGGGTAGGAGGCTGAGTTGGCAAGAGCACACAGTAACAGTTAGCAAATTGTTCAAGGTTACTAGTACTCACGCATGCAGACATGAACATTTTAACTAACTAGAAGATGAGACTTCGACGTCCAGGGTCGACGTGGATGCCTTCGCCACCTCGACGGCCTGCTGTAAGCCTGTGACCTTGACCTTTGACCTCCAAAATCTAATCAGGTCATCAGTAGGGGCTAGTGGAAGTTTTCTCGAGACTGTTCAAGCTGTTCATAAAATATCGTGGTAACAAGATCTGTCCAGACCAACGAACGAAGGCGGCGGACGGACAGCCGGAAAACATAATGCTTTCGCCAACATTGTCGGTTGGCGACAGCACAAAAACCTTCCAGCTGTAAATCCAGTATTCAGTTAATGAAACTAAACGATAGCGCTAAAACGGCTTTAACTAGACAAACCAAACTCAGCATCACGACTTTATTTACTGTTACCGAACTTAGTATAGCATTCAGCAGGTTGTTGCCGTAACGTTATCCAACTGCAAACGAGCCACTGTTCACATATTTAACAAATATAAAAGCAGTAATTACTTCCAATATACAAGTCGTCAGTATTCTCATCAGCAGAATATTTTGATACAAACACAAACTAAATACATTCGCAGCAAATCACACACATACTAAGCATTAATAACAAGTCTTCCAGTCAAGAGGTAGTCTTACACTTTATGGATGGAGCTCATTCCACGGCTTTAGCAAGCAACACAAATCACGATAATCAGGATAATTAATTTTAACCTTATGACTTATAATTGCTTTCACACTGTCGACTGGGCATGATATGGCACGTAAAAAACATGTGCCCCAAAAGGTCTCTTTCGCAACAAGTGGATGATGAACCCATGCTAACCCAGGTCTACCTTGAAAACGACTATTAGTATAGTGATGGTCGTTTAAGAAATTTATGTGAATTAATGCTTCAGACAAATTTTATACCACACACTTTCGGGATTTACAATAAAAAATGTTTATTATCATATAGCAGCCAGTGGCTGGATTATAGCAAACAACAGAATAGAGTACATGATACATGAAATACAGCAGCACAATTTGCCGATTCTTGTATTGCAAGGTGGAAACCATTATGGCAGACGTTATATGGTTGGTTGTTTGGAGTTTAATGGCGCTTTCAACACAATTTAGGTCGCACCGTTAAGGTAGAACTATATTATTGGATTTATAAGGTCCAATGTCACAGTTGGCTACGTTGCACAGTGGTAGAACACCGGTCTTTGACCGGCGAACTTTCCCTGTCCCACACTCGACCTGTCGCTGACGGGTGACCACTTATGTGGGTAAAACGTACGCTATAGGTCAGCCAACTAGGCTAACTCAGCCTTTCATCCTTTCGGGGTCGACAAATTGAGTAGTAAGCTGAACCAGATGTGCGCCACCTTGTTCGGGCGACGCCATCTGGTGAATGCTTACGAAGTGAATGCAGGATGGCTCATTCCGTTCTTGGATAAACGTGTGGGTGGCAGGTAAAACTGTGTGAACCCCGTGCCATCTAGCCAGATCTAGCCGCTGGCCACTGTTCAGACGGTCGACTCTTCGCAACTGACGTTCCTGCCAAGTTTAAAGTCACGTGACACAAAAACTGAGCCAAATATCAAAAATGCGGCCCGATCAAATTTAGATATTGTGCCATAGTTTAAGAATCAGTGGTCAGTTGTCAGCTCCCACTGTAAATGGCAGAAAAGATAGCTTTTGAAAATGGCCAGATTTCCAAATGTGAAGGGCTCGTGACCTTGACCTTGACCTTAGATGGGGTCATACTGCATACCATCGTGCATCACTCATCGACCACTACCTACATGCCAAGTTCCATTGAAATTGAAGAAACTTTTTGTGGACATATGGACGTCTGTCCATCCGTCCGTGCATACGTACTTACGTACGTATGCACGGACGGATGGACATTTGAGACCGGCTTTATCAAGTCGACTCTGTCGAAGAGTCGACCTAAAATCCACACAAATGATTGACATGCACCAGTTAATTGTCAACTGCAGAACAGTCATCATTTTAACTGTGACTAATCAACACAGCAGCGGTCACAATATACATGTAGGCTATAGGCATACATATCATCAAGAATGTAATACAAAATAACTAACTTTTTATCATAATATCATATTCAGTGGCAAGTATTTATTATAAAATAGGCAACTTTTTATCATAATAACAATACTCTGTCTTATGCAACAGCCACGGATTGATAACATATCAAGATATTCTATATTCTTACCACAACGTCATCACATCGGTATGCTGTCAGATGCACACAGCACAGTAAAATCAGCAACAATAACAATGCTAGCAAAATAATTGTCAAGAACAGTGAGCAGCAGTTACTACAAATAGATATGTGGGTGTGCACTAATAGCAAATGAAAGAAGCATGCAAAAATGTAAGAACTGCTCACGTGTGTGCGTATTGTTGTGCACAACTGTCATACACAACACAGCACAGAGCAGTTCTAATTATCTTCCCTCTTATCTTCCAGACAAGCACCAGAACTCAGATGCGGGGGAGATGGGAGAGGAAGGGTCCAACAAGTCTGTCATTCAGAACGTTCATGGCCAACATGTTGGCATTTACAGCTGTTAGACGTTCAACGCCCAACGACTGCAATTTGCACATTTGCACTTATTGGTCATATGCTCTCACATTACCGGTACCTAAATTGTCACAATGAGCTAAAGTTCACAGTTTGGCAGCTATCACTAAAGGTCTTACATGACTTTAGTCGACAACTTTAAGGTACAACCGTTACTTTGAAAAATTACAGATATACTGCAAAATAACGGTTGTTTTTGTGATCACACACGGTGAAGTACAAATTACAGTATACAATTTGACCCTCTAGCTGTCAAGGCCAATTCAAAGCTTGGCACTGTTCACCTTGCTCTTCATGAGGCAGACTGCTTACTACTCAACATTCGTTGGGATACAGTACATCATCAACAACAACACTAGACAGCTGTCAATCACTTTAGAACAGAGGGATCGGTAAATACAGAAAATATTGCCGCTGATACTTATTTACCGTTTCAAATTCAAATCTACTTTTTAGCCAACCACGCCTTTGTCTCACCCGGTGAAATGCATGCATAGCCAAAATGTTTTTCCTTCTGTGAATATTTTGAACCTGTGATCACAGTGTACAAAACTGCCTACGACCTTGACCTACAAACTTGACCTAGATATGGTCAAGATGAACCACGGAGCCAAATGCACAGGTCAAGGGTCATTTCATTCAAATGTTATGATGTGAACAGACCAAACAACTGACAGATTCCTCAATATGGCCACTAAAATGGTCAGTAAATATAACTACCAGAGTCACTTGAAGGCACTTGTTCCAGAATAACTGGGCCAGCCGATTCAGATCAAAAACTGCTCGTTTGGTTGGTTGGTTGAGGTTTAACCGTGCTTTAAACATAATCTAGGTCATATCACACCTTTAGCGTAATAATAAAAGTGTTAAAAATTAAATTTAAATAAATGTAAGTTTTGAATTAAATTGCTCATTCAATGTCATCACAATCATCCTGCTAATGTTCGTTAATCTTCTCGAGTCGCTGCAAACCAATGCATATCTTCCTCATACAAATACACATCTCCATTTGTCTGTTGTTACCAGTTACTTCCTTTTATGGTAACTGCTGTGCAAAGTAGTGTTTCTCATGTGACCAGTACATTCTTACCAGCCCCGTACCATTTCCGCTGCTGTCTATTCCATTTCCATCCCAGTCCCACAGTTGTCAGTCATGTTCCCATCCTGTCACTCTCCATCATCCTGTCCTAGTCCTGCAACTTTCACTCCCGCTCTCATGCTGTTCCAATTTTTGCCAGTTCTTTCTTCTCAATCTCACGTTTCATGTTTAGCTGTATATGAATGCTGTATTAGTAGGTGGTGCAGTGGCGCAACGGGTAGAGCTTTGGACTTGCAATCAACAGGTCGTGGGTTCAAATCCTATTCCGGGCAAAGCTGCTATTAACAGCACTAAATGCCAACAAGTCAGCTACAAGTGTTCTGAACGACAGAGAAGCATCACATCTATCTACTCTAATCAGTATTTGATTCCAGCACTACATACTTAACTGACACAATACAGAATGCAGTACATAAGCCAACAATCAGACACGTAGTTGGCCAGGTTAATCTACAGTACAAGAATGAAAAGTTAACAAAAACTGCAGTCATCAACTGAACATCATGTACATGATCACTTAGGGCCGGTTGTACCAACCATAATTAAATCATGACTCTCAACTAATGGCCACTTAACCTTAAGTAATGGTTAAATCTCCACTGAAATAAACAGACGTTTCACGACCATAAATTAAGTGCTACTTAATAAAGTGAAGAGTTAAGCAGAGATTGATGTCACAGCAATTTCTATTGGCTGCACGAAAACTATTTACAGACCTACGTGATTGGTTGCGGCGAGTCACTTGATATCATGTTTAGTATTACGCCGATGCGAGCTGCACCAACAAGCAGGCTACGAGCCTCCCTATAAATGAAAGTCTGTTGAACAACATACTGTCGTGTTTGTACACACGCTGTAGTTTTTACTTCATTAATACTAAGTTAATACATAACTTTACTGCTTTATGGAAGTTTACATACAATATACATACTGATCATGTAGCTTTTACAATTTGCTTTATTGACAGTCAAAAACGTTGTTATTTAACTCTGCAGTGACCAAAAATCGCAGCTTAACTTAATTGGAGATATAAGTAGAGATTAGCGCTTAAGTGGCAATGATGCAATGCATTTTATTGTTAATAAGCACTTAAGTGGAGATTATTTAAGCAGTACATAATTTAAGTAGCTTTGTTGCAACTGGATCTTAGTGTATGATACTCAAAAGAAGGCTTTGTTTTGACAACAGATGATACCCTGTAAGCCAAGTATATCCACGGTCAGCTTCCTGCATACCAATGTCCAGTACTAATACTACCTAAAACATACACAGTTGAAATGGCACTCATATGAGCAAACAACACAAACTGATGAAATGATTATGTACTGTTGTCGCCGCTACAGACCCAAAACTCATCTCAGTTGCAGTGAGTCATAACTGCAAATCTAACTACCTCCCAGGACCCCAATGTTTTCTAATTATCACTACTATTATGAGGCTGCATTGCAGCAATAGCTAGCAATAGTGGCCTACTGCTACACACTGAGTAGCGTGTTGATCTGTCTGTCTATTGGCTGGTCTGTCTGTTAGTCACGTTCATGCGCCCTGCAAAAATAACTGAATCGATCAAGATGCCGTTTAGGGGCTGAGTCAGGTGGGCCCAGGGAACCATGTACTAGATGGGGATCCAGGTTGGTTGCGTAGCACAGTGGTCGAATGTCAGTCTTTGGCCCTCAAACTTTCCGTGTCCTGTGATCGACCTGTAGCTGACGGGTGACCACTTATGTGGGTAAACCGTCCGCTATGGGTCAACCAACCAGGCCAACTCAGCTGTTCATCCCTTTGGGGTCGATAGGTGAGTAGTAAGCTGCAACTGGATTTATCTTACCTCAGTTAGGGGTGGTGCCATCTCGTGAACGCTTACGAAGAAAAAGCAGGCATGGTGTATTTGCAGGTAAAAACTGTGTGATCCATGCCTGAGCGCTTTGAGATATACATAGTATATAAAAGGCGCTATAAAAAATACTCTTCCTTTCCTTTCCTTTACAAGAATGAGCAAATTTTAGGGGCTGTATGGCCCACTCAGAAGCATTGGGAGTCTCAGCTGTGGTGTACACAACAAAAGGGATCATTAAATCGTCAATAACGGCAGGCAGCAGAAGGGATCATTTATCCAAAATGACGGCACAACATGTGATGAGGCATTGCGTCAACATTTCTTGACCACTTGTTATTACATGCAACGAACAAATGCCACATACTGTGGCAGCACTCCACAAAACCACAAAGCACGAAATGATATACAATACGATACAAAAACGTTTAGATTCTGATAAATAGCTGACACGTAGCCAGCTTAATCTACTGCACAGTACCATAACAGGAAAAAAAACAAAAAAATACGATTTGCACAGAAGATGCAGTCTGAGCGACAGTCCATGAAAGCAGCAGACAAGAAATCCTTTCACGATGCCAACAGCAACAAAGTAAAGATGTCATACTAGAGCCGGCCAATGACCGCCCCGTCGCTCACAAGATACAGCAGCACAATACAAATATTAAACAAATTATGCGTCATAAAACTCACTCACTTTTGCCGTATTGTCAACACTTGACACTCTAAATGATGCATCTTCATCACCGGCATTAGGCCGACTGAGAATAACGGACAAGAATACATCATCTACTCTCTTCACTCTTGTATACCTATGCTATATTCTATGGACACTAATAGTATGGTTGGGTCCTCGTAGAAAAGTGAAACAAATTTCTTTAACAATAAGAAGCATGTTATATTATAATAAATTAGCTCTGTATGGTACTGACAGTCGACTCTTCAACTTCAAAGTCACGTGACAAAAAAGCTAGGCCAAAAGTTAAAAATCCGGCCTGATCAAATTTGGACATTGTGCCCTAGTTTAAGAATCCGTGGTCAGTTGCCAGCTCCCATTGTAAATGGCGGAGAAGACAGCTTTTGAAAATGGCCGGATTTCCAACTTTGAAAGTCTCGTGACCTTGACCTTGGATCGGGTCATACTGCATACTGTCGTGCATCACACATCGACCTCTACCTACATGCCGAATTTCAATAAAATTGAAGCAACATTTTTGTGGACAAATGGACTTATGTACGCACGTACATAGTTACATATGTACGTATGTACGGACATTTGAGACCAGCTTTATTAGGTCGACTCTGTTGACGAGTCGACCCAAAACGAGCAACCACCTGTAAAAACACCTGCTCCGTTTATCCTCAAGGATCCTGTTTATGGTGCCCAGTCCAACCGGGAGTAATGCTGGAGGAGAAAGGTGGTTTAAAAACTGACAGTATTAGCAAGTATCAGCAGAAATACTAGCAGTAGTAGTATGAGCAATCAGCGGACAGTGTACAAAGAAATAAACTTCTTCCATCAGTTCATTAACCACGCCGACAGCAGTCGTAGGGGTAGGGCTTTCACCAGCATTTGTCTGTTTTTCTGCACAATATCTCAAAAACCTATGCAAACGTGACACACAAATGTTCTACGATGAATCCAAAAAACCATTTATTTCAAGGTCAAAAGGACAAAGGTCAAGGTCACCAGTCACAAAAAACAGTGCTGGCGTGGGCATTTGCACTCTTGTGAGTGCAGGCTTCTTCCAGTTCCAAATATTTCACTCTACACAGTCCACACTGCAGCACTATCAGAAAGATGGCATCGTGTCACAACACGTCAACTACAACGGGCTCGGCGGCATTAGGCGTGACTTGTTGAAGTTGAAACGGTCGTTGTTTGTTATGTCGGCGTGCCCGTACTGCGGCCAGTCCGGCAGACCATGTTCTTTGCGATACTCGCTCCATCGCACGTCGTCGGATTCGTGCGTTAGGAAGCGCTCGCCAATCTGCTGCTCCAGCTTGCGCAGGTCACACCAGCACCGGTAATCCTGTCAGCATACACGCACACATCTGTTTCACACCAGCGTACCTCGTAATCCTGTCAGCATACCTGCACACACCTGTTTCACATCAACACACCTGGTAATCCTGTCAACATATACGCACACATCTGTTTCACACCAGTGTACCTCGTAACAATGTCAGCATACCTGTCAACACACATGCACACACCTGTCAAGCCATCACACCTGGTAATTCTATCAGCAAACACACACACACACAGAAATATGGCCATTCTTCAGCTACACCTGACAGTGTCCAGGCATTCAATAATGACGATGGCGACAACTATAAAGGTTCTGAAGGCGGCGCAAAATGTAAATGTAAATAAACTATTTTAAGTGGCCTAAGTGGCAATAACCACTGCAAAGACCACTATAAGAGCCGGTAACATTAACTTTAGACTAGATGTGACAGCAGCAGTAATGTTAAATATTTACTACTCAAATGACGCAGTAGAACAAGTTACTACCTGTAGCCAGTCATGGGCAAGTGACTTGTCTGCAGTGAAACGCTTCCTCATGTTGATCTGCAGCAACCTACTGATCAGTTCCCTTGCTACAACAGACAACACACTGCAGACTTCACCAACCATCAACATAAGCCACTCACACCAATCACACGGCCAAATGAGCGACGGTTTCACACCCCACTTCACAGAAACAAGTGATTTCAAAGATGCACAGCAACAGTAACTGAGATATCTGTATTGCACCCCCTACTAGCAGACACATCACAAAGCAGATCATGCCGTTTTTTGGTGCCCATAAATAGACTCGAATAGAGATGCTTTCAGTTGTCGCCTAAATAGTCTGTCAATCGCAGCAGCTTCGTGTGTCGGCAACCTGTTCCATGCTCGGTGCAGCAACACAGAAGGCCCTATCGCCTATTTGTCGACGTTTTAGCAGCACAACGAGGTCGCCACACGATGCAGCATGCTATCTATATATAATAATAGGACTGTCGCGCTGGCCACGGGGTGTGGCTGACGTGAACGGTCAAGGGTCGGGCGGCAGACATCACACGGGCGGCAAGCAGCGAGCGTGGACAGACGACGTGCGAGGACCGGCTGCGGGCGCCGGCGTAGTGCAATTTTGGCTTGTTTATATTGAAATTAATGTAATTCCCAGAGCATCACTTAGCGTTTTGGCGGTGTTCATGCATGTGGCTATAACTCCGCCAAACGTGAAGCAATTTGGATGAAATCTGGAGCACTCTGAGTACATTCTTGGAACCTGGCCCCGGCAGATTTTGGGCACAATCCACGCATGCACAATTTCGTATTTTTTGTCAGGTAAGCAACCCTCGATTGCACCGATTTCCCACTGGCCAAATTTCACGAAATTTGAACACAGCACATCGATCAGTGTCATGATGAAAACTTTCAGAAGAGAATTTCGAAAATTTTAACGTAAGGTGGCGTGTATAAAATAAAAGCAAAAATTTCTATTTTTTAATGTATTATGACTTCAGACCACCAAAAATCCGCAACAATTACAGATCGCCAGAAATTCACTACCAAAATAACCTCTACGGGATTTCTAGTTTCCATTTTTACCATTGGAATCAAATCAGTACAGTACAGTCCGTACACAAAACATACTCCCAAATTTTCTGTGACGTCCAATGCGAGTTGACAAAACGGCAGATAACGCTTACATCACTCAGTCACAGGCAGCCAATCACCATAGACTATTGAGTCACATGACACTAGGCCTCGTCGCATGTAGGAAATAAACAGCTTGCACACGGATAGCCAAGTGCTTTGAGCCGAATACTGTATTGTGGGCATTCCACACAATACAGCCATCTAGTTTCAAATGTATCTTTTGAGTCAAACAATCTCAGAAGGGCAATGACATTCTGGCATATGATGACAAAGGTGAGTGGAGCAATAGTTCACCAAATTCTGCATTATTCTTCCGGTCTTTCCGAGTAGACCCACTTATATATCTCATCATGCTCATTTCAGTTCTATATAACTTTAGCTCATGTTCTGCGTTTACCAGTCATGTCTGGCAGTAAGAAATAAATGTAAAACTCAAATTTTAGGCACTGAATGAGCCAGAGTACTCACGATGAAAGTGACGGCTTAATAAACTCCATCATTACTGCAAGTACAAAAATGCTGTCATACCATCAGCCGACACCTCTGACCACAGGTTCTCAGGAAACATGAACTCAGCATTCTGTATTTGCTCTTTGATCTCTTCGTCTTCGTTGAACGGAAAAGTTCCACTCAAACTACACCGTGAGTTACAGAGACAAATGCATAGCAAAAGATAGGTACAATACATTGTGAGTGACCCCACAAAAGAATGACATTTAAAACTAAAACTAAATAAACCCAAATAAATTAGCCCCGTACTGGACTGACAACAGAAGGACAGTGCCAACTTCAAAGTCACATGACACAAAAACTAGGTCAAATATCAAAAATCCGACCCGATGTGCCCTAGTTTAAGAATCGGTAGCCAGTTGCCTGCTCCAATTATAAATGGCGGAGGAGATACTGTTAAAAATGGCCTGATTTCCAACTTTAAAGGACTTGTGACCTTGACCTTGACCTTGGACTCAGGTCACACTGCATACCATTGTGCATCACTCATATACCTCTACCTACAAGCCAAATTTCATTGAAATCAAAGAAACTTTCGGTGGATGGACGGAAGAATGTACGTACGCACATACATATGCACATTTCAGACCAGCTTTATTAGGCTGACTCTTCAACTCTGTTGAAAAGTCGACCTAAAAATTATGTAATGGTAGTATTCATTGATGGTAGGTGGGAAAAGTATGTCTGTATGTGTGTCTGCTTGCTTGCATGTTTCAAAAACAACATGTCCAAATTTCACCAAATTTACTGCACATATTACCATGGCTGAGACGCAGTCCTCCTTTGTCAACAGTAAATAAATTATGCACTTCTGGTTATGTGGATGGCATCACGATTTCGCATAATGGGGCCAATGGGCCAAAACCAAGCATGACATTATCATTCGTCCAGTTTGCCAGGTGGTGGCATAAGGGGCAGTCGGCCATCTATGACTGCATCTTGTCGCTAATGATAAAATATTTAACAAATAATTGACATAGAAACTAAGCAGTTAATTTTAGCAAACTTGTTATGGCAAAGGGGGCCTGGGTGAAATGCATGAATTAAATGCAACCTGTAATCAGCAGCGACTTGTACATACTGGGCACGCAGCATGCTATATCTACCGACTACAACCACTTTCAGAGAAACATTCTATTGCATTTTGCTGCCGTTTTCACGTCATAACCTAAGCAAAATTTCTTTTTCTTAGACGTAAAAACTTCACTTTTTATGGAGATATATATCATGACATACCTAACATAAATGATCACTCCAACAGACCACATATCCAGCGAACGATTGTAACCCTTACTCTTCAATACTTCAGGTGCTACAAATTCACGAAAAAAAGTAACACAATTACATTTTTCAACACCAAATATCATGAGCACTGAGCAACAAATAAGCCAGAAAAAAACATAAACAGCAGCGCTGCATTAAATTATGAAATGAGCAATAATAAAACTAGAAGAAGGCTCTCACAAGAGTGCAAAACCCATGCCGGAACTGTTTTTGTGCCTTGTGATCTTGACCTTTGACCTTTTGACCCAAAAATTCCATGATTGCGGTGAAACATATATGTGTCAAGTTTGGTGATCCCAGGTGCATCAGTTTTTTGAGATTTCGTGCAGAAAAACAGATAGACAGACAGACACAGCTGAAAAGCCTACCCGTGACTACTGCCAGTGTGATAATTACAAAATTAAAAACAATCAACATCTAAACAACTACAACAGCAACTGCTACAAGTACACTACTACTTTTAGTTTTTCATCTAGCTGTCCTTCTCTCTCATCTTGAATTACTGCATGTTGTGCCAAATGCCCTTCCTGTTGTCAAAGCAATGACGTAGGAAACTCGATGCAATAACCAAAACTGGAAAATTCACACGGTGGACCTCATTCTCTCTTGGTTCACCAATGGACTCCTGTGGCAAGGGACATTACATACCAGTAACCTAACTAACAAACATCAAGACACACCAGAGTTGCATTCATTTCAACAACTTTGTGGGCCGCATCACATGCACACAGTGCATAGATGCAACCTACTGCTACAGATGTTGCACGTAGCATGGTCTGTGTGACTGTCTGTCTGTGTGTTGGTCACATGGGTAAACTGTGCACAAATGGCTGAACCGCTTAAGATACCATTTGCGGACTGACTCACGTGGATCCAAGCAACCATGTACTAGACGTGGGTACCAGACTCCAATGGAGTATGGAACCCTTTAACTTTTCTTTCGTATTGCAGATGCTCTTTCCGACATCTCTCTAATGACATCCAAGCATGACAGGCACGATATAACAGATAATGGTGACTTAGCGGTAGGGCGTTGGACTTGCGATTTACAGGTCGCGGGTTCAATTCCCGGCCGGTCCGCTTTCACATAACATAGGTCAACTCAGCCTTGCATCCCCTGGGTAGTTATATCGAGTACCTACTTCGGCTGGTGGTAAAGGCGGGATTCTCACCACTGCCGCACGGCAGGTAACACTGTGTGATCCCATATGACATCGAGTTTCCCGTAGCGATGAACGCTAAGTTGATGCTAACTGCTATACACTGTTTACTTTTTAATATGTAACAATGTAAATATTCTAACTAACCGAGATATGCAGGTGTTCCGACCACAGAGCGCCGGAACGACTGTTCACCGATGATGCGTGCAAAGCCAAAATCACAAAGTTTCACCTGGACATGCATGCACATCGCCACCACCTGTTTTAAGGACCCATTTCTGGCAGAACCATGGTCTGTGGTCTACATCTACATCCACACCGTGTGATGTGTAAGACAACTGACAACTGCACTAAACTGTGCAATGGGATTCGTGCTAACAACAAACTCATTAGTCACTATATATTGAGCCAATGTGTGATTAATGATTAGACTGACCATTGATACAGGACGGTAGCATGGGCCATTATCACTGGAGTGGGCAGGTGGCTGGGTCAATGTGGTGGGACTGGATAGAGACTGGGAGCAGCATTTTGTGTAGGATGGGACAGAATGTCTACCTAATGCAAGCCACTACTTCTCACATTAACTTCATAACGTCATTTACACCCTTTATGAATTAACTGAGCATGCAAGTGTATGACAGGAAGACATAGAAAGTCTGAAGTAAACAAAATATGAACATGATTACTATACACCACAAACAAAATGTCACAGAGATGGTTAATTAAAACTAAATTTTGAAAAGTTAAATAATGTAAACATATAACAAAATCACAAAATATAACAGAGCAGAAATGAAGCATTTCAATAACTCGTGTCTTAGTTTAGAGATCTGTTTTTTGGAAGTAAATTCACCTGCGGAAAAGCCATTTCGGTGGAGAGAAGAACGTTCTCTGGTTTGAGATCGCAGTGAACGATCTTCCTTGAATGCAGGTACTTGAGTGCCAGCAGAATCTATGCATCACAACAACTAGCCTCTCATACTCCATGCAGCATTCAGTGAGTCAAACAGATCTCAGCCACTGCACTCTGCATTGTTACCAGTTTCAGCTAACATCAAGCCTCAGCATTAGGTCTAAAGAGCAATGTCTCCATGCACTGGTATCGTCCTTTCTCGATTCATTGACTCCTGTGACTAACTGACGTTGCACTCATGTAGTACTCAAGAGCTGGCATATGACAAAGAGCCACGGGATGCAAAAACCTGAGAGATGAGGAATCGTGCAATACGTTCTGTGAGTCGACCTCGCGTGCTTGACAAAATCATTTCGAGCATGTCACCCTCCAGCTTCTCCATCACGACGAATATCTGCCACCAGCATACTCTATTATTATTATTATTATTATTATTTTGCACCCACCAGCACAAAGCTGCAAGCGTGAAAACTGTAGCTAAGCAAATAAGAAATGATTGCAACAGCGCTTTCATTTGATAACCGTAGTGTTATGGAAAAAGACCGCATTCCCGTTTGGAGAGCTATGGACGAGGGTTTTCTCCGGTGTCCTTTGTGATGGTTGTCATGCGCCCGACAATTTCTCATGTAAGGCTAAAACTTTACGTATTCGACATGTTTACAAAATTTGGCGACTCTCACTTCAGCCATTCCGTAAATATGGTTGCACGCAACAAAACTGAAAATGGGTCAAGTGACCCTGACCACACCATTTTGGGGTGGTCTGTCAACGTAAGCTAGGACTTTATATCTCTGTGTGCAACATTTGACGACTCTTGCTTCAGCCATTCCAGAGATATGACTGGTGCCCCCAAAATTTAAATGGTTCACATGACCTGACCACACCTCTTTCCCGGATGGTTTGCCATGCATGGGTCAGCACTTGCTACAATCAAACTACATACCAAATTTTAAGTCTCTATCCCCACCAAAAACGAAGATAGGAAAGGTGATACAAAATGTCAAAAACTGGGTGTTTGGGATAGTTAGGGGTCACTCAAGGTCACTGGAAATGGCACCATTCGATAGAGCACATATAATTTCCTATTAGCATTCCATAGTAACTATGTCCCTATCTTGCACTGTTTCTGAGATATAGCGAGATATTGGTCAAAATTGTGGACTGTAACCTACCCCTATTTGGCGCCCCCACTGCAGATAACCCTGTCGGAATTTCGGCCAGATGTTTGGCGTCACAAAACTGGGCTATCGTATGGTGTTGTTTGTGTGATCCTACGTCCAGCTGGCGTGTTGGTAGAACTCTGGTGGACAGTCAGACACATGAAGACATCATATACAGTGGGTCACTTTATCTTTCGCTTAAACCAAAGTCTTAAACCTTAGTCCAGACCAAAAGTCCGGTTTAAGACCTAATTAATGCCAAACGTGAAGTGACGCTAAACTTTGGTCTGAGACCAAAGTCTAAAACCAAAGTTACTGCTTAAACCAAAATTTAAGACCAAAGTTTGGTCTAAACCCAAACTTAATCTGAGCAATCCGGTCTCAGACCAAACTGTCCTAATGCATTTAGATAAGCAATTATCACTAATCTTTTAGAGTTAAGACTTTGGTCTAAAACCAAATCACTTTATCTTTCACTTAATCTGAACTCGGTCTAAAACCGGGTTTTAGCCGTTCAGATTAAGCTTTAGTTTTAGACTAAGGTTCTAGACTTATGGTTTTAGCGAAAGATAAAGTGACACAGTGCTAGACTAGCATCGTGCAGCGAAAACTCACCCTCTCTGGCGTTTCAAACATCTTCTCGAGAGTCACAACACCTGGATGATGCACCTCCTACCATGCCACAGAAACATCATGTTACAACTAAATATTAATAGTTAATTTCGGACTGCCCAGTGGGTCTACTGAGCGACATAGACAGGGTGACACACAAAACCATGCAATTCACCACTACAAGTAAAAAGATGCAACATATTTCACAAGGTGTGGTGAGATATTTAACAATGACTTTCAATAATGTTAGACTTTATTAAATATTTGCTAATTAAAAATTTACTGATAAGCCTCAAGATGAATAAATTTTTAAAATCGGCCGGCATTTGGCAACTTACAGGAGCGAACTTCCCGTTTTTTTGCCCCACCCTGTAATTACGACTTAAAAATTAACACAACTTAACAAATGCGAAACTGCGCATTAATACTAGCAAATATCGACTTTCAACAAGGTATCAATAACTGTGCACTGTAATATAATACACTAACAGAAATCATTTTGTAACTAAACAAACAAATATGCATATATACATATTTATATACTCTCGTAAGGTCATAACTTCACAGGCAATAACGGATACAGATTATAGAAGGCCTCATCAAACCATCCAGACTAAAACCTAATCAGCAACAGTAATCAATCGAGAACAGCATGAGCTGTAGATTTGTTACTGTTAAGCCATAAGATACACAACAAAACGTAGTTAACAAATACCAAGATGTCCAAATTGCATTATTACGTAACGACCAAGTGAATAAGAAACAGATTGCAAAACAGGGCACAATTACATGGCATATAATGTCACAGACAGTAGACCTACGTGCAATATGGACACTTCGTTTTTCAACTGTGCTTCCTGTTTCGTTGGAAATTTCTGCTTGTCAATTACCTTGATCGCAACTTCACGACCCGACTGCTTACTTCGAGCTGTAACAGATTACACATATGTCACTGGCATCAACAACAACAACCATTTAACAGCCTTTATGCAGGTCAAAAGGTCAACCTGTGTTAGCCATCACCCACATTTAAGAACTGGAGGTTTTTGTGTCAGCAAAGTTTTACGGCCCGTATGCCCTTGCTGACAGCTACTAGCAAATTCGGATTAGGAACAAGATGTTAAGAATTCTCCTCAATTCTGTTACCGTACCTCACTGCACACAAAGTAGTGAACACATAATTAACAGCAAACACAAAATACAACCACTTCAACAATCAGAACAGAAAATATAAACATTCAGCTACCATATATACTCACGTATAAGCCTTCCCATGTATAAGCCGGCCCCATTCCTATGGCCGAAAATCTAGCAAAAATTAGTGCTCTGCGTATAAGCCGGTAACGAAAATCAGCGACAAACATGTACCCTAGACCTAGGCCTTGACAATGCATGAGTGTCAGCGAGTTCACAATGACGACAGCAATGTGTGACACGCACGTGACAGATTTTATTATAAGCAGAAGTCATTCGCCTACTGCAAGCTACATCATGCGTCAAGTTGCAATGTCTGGCTATGCAGCAGCAGCCGCACAAGTCTGTGCATGGTCATTTGTGCCCCGCCGGTGTGCTCTCCGCCACACATCCACATAGCCCTAGTGACCTACTAATGGTCCACGCCGTGTGCAGCACACACACAGTGAGCGTCGCTGACAGATAGCCGTCATGCTGACTGTCAACTCTGACCCCCACAACTTGAACGTTAAAATTGAGCCAAAAATTGTCGGTTTATACGCGAGTATATACAGAAAGTATGTATGTATCCATCACTTCTGTTCTTACATAAACCTTCAGCTACAAACATCCATCACTTTGTTCTAAGGCCATTTTCAAAGTGAACATGGCTTAGCTGGACTCATCTTTCACCATTTCCTGAAAACAACCTTTAGGCATACATGGCATGAGTTTTATGTAGGTGGAATGCCCTTTCTGTCAACCCCGCAGAAGTGTAAGTACTGAGTATGAATGCACGTACATAATGTAAAATAAAAACGGTTTAGTTTCAAAGTCATAATATCACAATTCATCAACAAGAAAGAATATGAACAGACGACTGCAGATGCGCAAGTAATCACATCTATTTAGTGTTTACCTCCATAGACAATTCCAAACTGCCCTGACCCCAAAACGTCGTCTGGAGAGATAAGATAAAGTTCACTAATATCCTGAAATTAGCCACACATTCACTCAATGTGCAATATTCAACACTAAGACTAAAACTCAATTTCACAACAAAATTAATTATACTAAAACAGCATGATACTAACAATAAATAAAAAGTACAAAACACAAGTAGAAATCCCTCACGGTGGGTCGCACTAAACATTCTAAGTAACATTATCCTACTGTCACTAAGATCTCTTGACCTACAACTAGGGCCACAAATTTTTCATGGCCAAAAATCACTAAATTTGCAGTCCATTCACGGAAAAAAATGTCAAATTTGCAGTCACAATTACAGCAATACAAAATAGCCAAATTCATCTTTCAAACGTAAAACTAAAACTAAATTTTCGTTTTCAATAACAAACTTGTCAAAAAACTTAACATAAAAACTGTAAGTGAGTGAGTAATGTCAATTCAGTCAGTACATTTAAATCAGTTTTACATTGATTTGTGTGTTGCAAATAAAGTTGTACATATAAAATAAAACTATATACATTTCTATCATTTCCATGTTGCATTTTACAGTCGGTGTTGTTATGTAGATGCTAACAAAAAAAGTAGTCAAATTTGCGACATTTTGCAGCAAAATGCAAGAATTTGCGTCGGTAAGCCGAATTCATGAATTTTGTGCGTGATGACCCGATGGCCACAAAAAATTTATAACCGTACCTATGACCTCTACCATCACACTGAAAATCAAGGTAAAGCAGCAAGCCAAATATCTAGGCTAAAGATCATTTAGTTCAAAAGTTATTATGTGGACACACAGAGAGACTCACAAACTCGACTGACTGCTTCACCAGGACCACTACAATGGCCAGTAAAAACTTTGCAAAGGACTGTCACTGTAAAAAAATCCCCAGAGCATTTACATAAAAATATCCATGACAACAAGACCAAGCTTCATAAAAATTTCTGGGGCAAAATAAAACATAATCGAACACTAACACTAACAAGTCCCCAACAGTAACAACAAAACTGCACCCAGAGAATTCACACCTACACAAAAAGAAATCGTGCACACTTGATAGAAGCTACACAATATGTGTTACATTTGCATTTATCTGTAGTCACCAAGGACAGATCTCATCCAAACGCTTTGAGAAATCCTGCTAATAAAAGAAATATCATAAAGAGAAACCAGGGGATGAAAGGGCTTTCATAAACTCCTTGCTTTGCAGACATAATAACAAAATATTTAAAGTAGTAAGGCTACTTACAATATCATCATAGCTGTACACATCTTCATCAACACTCTCAGGTCCTACAACAAGAACAAGAATTCTACAATCGATACTTTTCGACCACACTGCAGCTTGTATACAATTCTAATTAAAAAGTGTAGGTCTACTCTAAAATGCCAAATGGCACTGAGCGGCAAAGGGACCCCACAAAAGAGCCCCCAAAGTTCAAAACTTCGTCAAAATTACAGCTTTTCTGCATTTTGTGTTCTGTAAGATAAAGTTTGGCAATGAGAGAATACCATACAACATGCACAATTTCTCCTGGATAGTAAGTGTTTGAGGAGCCCACAAAATTGAAAACAATACGGTGTTTAGCTGGCTATCCTGCCCGTTTTGCAGAGGCTTGGTGACACTTATAGTTTCTAGTTGTTTGTGTGGATTCATTCTCATGAGCTTTCAGTGTTTTGAATGTCTTGATGCAGCGGAATAATAAGCAAACAACACAGCAGAACTGAGTTCGACAAAAGCTCCCGAAAGCTGTGAAGCACAATCAACAACTATATAATATGATACGATACATTTATGTGCACTCAAAAACTGACGGGAGGGCCAGCTTAATTCAGTGCACGGCATAAATATGAAAAATAAAAAATTAGCCCCATACGGGACTGGCGGTCGACTCCTACTTACTGCCAACATCAAAGTCACGTGACACAAAAACTGGAACAAAAATCAAAAATCCGGCCGCCAATAAGCTTTAGGTATTGTGTGCTAGTTTAGGAATCCGTGGTCATTTGCCAGCCCCCATTATGAACTGAACTGGGGAGGAGATAGCCTTTGAAAATAGCCGAATTTCCGACTTTCAAGGGCTCGTGACCTTGACCTTGACCTTCGATCAGGTCACACACTGCATACCGTCATGCATCACTCATCGACCTCTACCTACACACCAAATTTCAATGTAATCGAAGAAACTTTTTGTGGACGGACGGACGTACGGACATTTGAGACCCACTTTATTAGGTCGACTCGGAGGAGTCTAAAAAGAACTAAAAACAAACAAACTGAGTAGCTCAGAAGAAACGGTCCGGGTGATAGTCCGTGAAGGCAGTCCGGGGGAAGAAGTGCAACTATGGGGGTAGGATTTGTGAAACAGGTAGGCTTTAATGATGATTAGCCACGTATGGGACTGGCAGTCGACTCCTACTTACTGCCAACTTCAAAGTCACGTGACACAAGAAGTACGACAAAAATTAAAATCCGGCCCCGATATGGTTTAGGTATTGTGCCCTAATGTAAGAATCCGTGGTCCTTTGCCAGCCCCCATTATAAATGGGGGAAGAGATGGCCTTTGAAAGTGGCCGAATTTCCGACTTTCAAGGGCTAGTGATCTTGACCTTGACCTTGGATCGGGTAATACTGCATAACATCATGCATCACTCATCGACCTCTACCTGCATACCAAATTTCATTAAAATCGAAGAAACTTGTTGTGGACAGATGGACGAATGTACGGGCGGACATTTGAGACCCATTTCATTAGGTCGACTCTAATAATCACAGGCTGCGCGGTAGAGCCAGCCCTGTGTTAACGGCCACTGGCTTTGTCAATGGGAAAGGGCAATTTTCGACCCCCACAGAATCGACACCCCTCAACCGATCACCAAAAAATTTGTCACAGGTGATTACGTCGGCGACCCCT
>Ga0209780_1000255_pt1 | contig 26640 bp, 14 predicted proteins | sample WorMetexBAHAMAS2_FD_187384 | JGI IMG/M metagenome (GOLD analysis project Ga0209780, IMG submission 187384) | Marine gutless worms symbiont microbial communities from Max Planck institute for Marine Microbiology, Germany - Inanidrilus exumae... | ecosystem: Host-associated > Annelida > Digestive...
GTTATCTCCATCCCTATCCCCATCTGTTTATAACGTCTTTTTGTTTCTACTTTGCTGTATTTAATGATGAGTGCTACACTTTATCGCAGAAATGGTACAGTACAGACAAAGTCTAAAGTCTACATCATGCTCCTGAATCACATCTGCTATTTCTAGCATCAACTGCCAAGTACTGGCCAACGTCTACTCAATTGTTTGTGGAGTCCTGATAAACAGTGCAAGAACAGCAGATGGTCAACAGTTTCTGGATTGAGCTGTGATCGGCGGTCATCCAGAGTTCGTCCAGCAGTGGAAAAGACTCTTTCAGAAGACGTGGTTGTCGCTGGTGTTGACAGGATCCATCTAGCACACATGCTCAACTTGAGCCATATGTCCTCCTTTCCACGCCAGTAGCCAAGCACATCAGGTCCACTGTCAGTAAAGCTGATGTAGCTGTCGAGTTCAGTGCTCAGACGCAGCACCTCGCACAGTGTTATGCTGATGAATCCATTGAATGCGTCGTTGAACAAAACATTAAACTATAGCAGATATCCCACATTAATACTGCTCCTACGGTATTACCATAGATGCCTTACCATGACCGTGGTAGTACCGCATACTCGCTACCATACCCGCGGTATTACTGTGAAATTATATCCATTCCCACGATAATTACAGCAGTTACCATGGTATTATCGCATTTTCCAATACAGTGACTCTCTCTATCATGTACCCATTACTGAACTACTCCATTTACTGCAAACCACTGTGCCTTTCTTATGGTCAACTTCTGAAGTGTTTATAGTTTATACAAGCTGTCTCCACCTCACCCTTCCCCGTAACCTTTCGATGCACTCATGGGATTAAAGGAAACCTTTTTTTGTTACATAATCGACGGCGATCGTTAGCTAATTACCATCTGTTGAGTTGCCCACCTCAAACACACATGTAACACAATACTGCAGCCCGTGGGGAATTAACATAAATGAGCTATCACCTGCCCCCAAATCACCGCTAACGCCTGAAGACTTTAGCGTGGCAGCGTATCCGACTGTTGGCTGTCAACTAGCAGCCAGGCATCATTATCATCTGTCTGTGAAGAAAATTGTGGGGTTGATTATGCAGAACCGTGATTTCGATTCTGATTTGATTTTAGAAAAATTGCAATTTTGATCTCAATCTTAAAAATCATTACAGCACTATCTTTAAGTCTCAAGATTGTGGACACTGCATAGCATATTGTTGCTATTTATCCACTGCCTTCAGCAGCATGTAGAACAAAACTAACAGTCATTTGTAAAAACTGTTTATGTGTATATCATTGTTCACAATTGCCATACATGGTACAGCACAGAACAGTTCTGATAATCATCCGTTTTATCCTCCAGACATAATCATTGTTCAGATGTGGTCTGCTGTAGGAGAAGGTTAATTTACATTTCTTAATACTTTTAATACAGCAGATTTAATAAAAATTTGTAATATCATTGTCAAATTGTTTCTGCTAGTTGTGCTGTGTTTGAAGTTTTTCATTACATTTATGTGCTTAGTCTCAAATGTTATTTAAGGTACATTGATATCAGTTTGCCTAAGGTTTTCTGTTTAACTTTAATGTGTTTTATTTTATGAAAGTTAAACACATTGTCAGAAGTTACAGATTGAAGTATCTATCTGTGTTTTTATATGTAGGTTGACCTACCTGCTTACATGATTGCGCACAGCACTGCTTTTTACCTGTTATCACTAGGAGCTGCTTTGCTCCTGCTGGTACTTGCATTTCTTGAACCACCATCTGTTTCAAGCACTGCAGTCCCTATACTGGTTGGAAGCACTGAAATCATCTTGTTTTGAGTATTTCACTGCTCATTGCTGTCATGTCATAGCTGTCATTTTGTTTTTCAGAAAATTGTTTTTCGAACGGTGCAATGTTGCTAAATGTTGTAACCTCTTCATCATATGGCACATGCAAAATGTCATTGTCTTGCCATATCAGAACTATTTTTATCATGGCACAATTTCATTTGATAAGTACATATAATATTTTGGTTTGTTTGTGTTGCAAATTAAAAGTAAAGTTTGTACTTTAAGTATGTCATTGCCAGTTCAAATTCTGTTACAGCTATAATGCAGTAAAGTAATTACATTCCAAAAGTTGTTCAGGTTACAAAAATAAGTCACTGGTAAACTGTTACACAACTGACATGAAGTGAGCGTATGTTTGACTCGACAGTTTACTGTGTGCTTGTTTCATTCACACAGGTTCATGGTTCTCTGGAAATCTTTAGTTTGCTTATGATTGCCTTTGAGCTCGGTATGAAGGTGAAATGGCTGGGAATGAGAACGTTCATGTGTCACATACGTACCATGCTCAAGGTACCGTGCTGTTGCATTATAATAAACTGTTTTTGACAGTATTAATTTTTACACATTTGTAGCAGTGGGAATATGGTGCTTAGATGGTGTTATGGTATTGAAATGACACAAATGACATTGTTGGGGAATACTCTGTCGTCTTCTCCCGAATACTAATATGCTAGTTGCTGTCAGCTAGGGTAGTGTGGGCAGTGACATGGTGCAGCAAGAAAATCTTATCTGGGAGTCTGGCTAACATTTATGATAACTGTGAAACGGTTGTGTGGTTATGTGTTGTGGAACTGGGAAATTTACACATTTGTCCCCTAATGTGGTCTTCTGCAAACATGTCCATCCATCTGCATGTCCATCTGTCAAACTGTTGTTGCCTGGCAAATTGGTAAAAAAATTTTACTTTCAGGTTGCCCCACTGTTCTTACTTTACCACATCAAAAATTCTGACTCATCATTAACATTGGCAGAACACTACAGGTGATGTGGACAGTTTGCAACTTTTGACCAATAACTTGCATTCTTGCTACAGTTTGTCGACAAACGCATGTTGAGTGATGACTACATATTATTTTCCAGTGCTTATCAAACATCTAAACTTGCTGCTACTGTGGTTTTTACCAGTGATCACATCAATGTGTCGCTTTATCTTTTGCTAAGACTAAAGCCTAAAACTTTAATCTGAGACCAACTTTAATCTGAATGCCTGAAATCTGGTTTTAGACCGAGTTCTGATTAGACTTTTGCAGTTATTAATTATACCACCTGCTACGACGTCATCACTGACATGTTTGTTTACATATGCTTTAGCAAAAGATAACCGGATTTGGTTTAAGACCAAAATCTTAACTGTAGTGGTTTAGTTATAATTGCCTATCTACACGCATTATGGACGTGTGGTTTGAGACCAGGTTGTTGAGATTAAGTTGGTTCTAGACCAAACTTTAGTCTTAAACTTTAGTCTAAGTGGTAAGTTTGGTCTCAGACTTTAATTTAAGACTGAAATTTAGCGTCACTTTATGTTATGTATTAATTAGGTATTAGACCAAACTTATGGCTTGAAACTAAAGTCTTAGGACCAGTTTTTCCACCGCAAATTAATCTTCCATTAATGTTAATGGAAAATTAACTCCCGTTAATTAATGGGAGTTAATCTCCCATTAACATTAATTTGCGGTGGAAAAACGTCGTCTAAACAAAAGATAAAGTGGCCCAGTGTTTTTGAACTATGCACATCGAGTTGTTGCCATAAGTGCTACATGTCTGTTGTTGTATGACAGTCAGTGATTCTTGTGGTGATGTTCGTGGAAGCAGTCACAGTAATGGCACGTCAGAAGTCTCACATACGAGTGACACGTGCTCTAAGACCCATTTTTCTTCTTGACGTCCACTACTGCCGTGGAGTCCGCAGGTAAATTTACTTGAGTAGATCAACTATGTCTGTTTTATCCTGTAGTGTGCCGTGATCTGTATTGCATTAGTTGCATATGGAAGCTTATATGCTGTAGTTGTGGACCAGAGAATGGCATGTTTGAGGTTTCAAATGTCAGAGTACATGACTTTCGTAGGCTTTTTATCTAATATTGTATTAGTTGTTATGCATTGCAAAAATAATTGTCATGTGACTTGGGAGCTTTGGCAGTTGCAAAACTTTTGGCTGACTAGGGTATTGTAATTGGAAATGATATGTATAAATACATTTTGCATACTGGGTATGTATAGTGTAATTATTGTCCAAAGAAAAATTTGTGCCACCTATCCCCAAAGGTTCTGTTCTGGAGCAAATGGAAGAAGAAAACGGGGAACTGGCTAAGCGAGGTTCGTGTGGGAAACAGCCACTAATACGAGATGTAGGCAGCATGACATAAGTGTTATTTGATGGACAGATGAGGGAAACTGGCCCCTAATGGCCACTGATACAGGTACGTGTGTGTGACATGAATTTTGAACTACAAAGGGTTGAAGTCTGATAGATGCAGCTACTTAGCGTACATGATTGTCGGTTGATGATCGGTTACCATCGATGCTGTGTGTCATTCAATGTCCAGGTTTATTCGTCAGATCTTCCAGTCGTTGTCTCCCATCATTGACATGCTTTGTCTGCTGCTGTTTTTCATTCTTCTATTTGCAATCCTTGGTATGTGCTCGTACACACAGCAGTTGTTGTTTGTGACATTCTGAGTACAAAACGGTTTATACTGTGCTGTCAATAATAATTGGTCAGATCAGTAATCACACATTAGTTGCCCAAGTTTGCCCACAGTTCCAGAATGAAAGAATTTCCACCTGTGCAATGCTATGCTAGCGTGGCATTAGCTATGGCTGTGTGTCCATCTGTTTGTCCATCTGCCACAAGCCGGTATTGTATCGAAACAGCCAAACCGATCGAGCTCACTTTTAGCACAGAGGATACCCTTGGCTTATTCTACATTGTGTTGGAAGGGAAGTCAGAGTATCTTCAAAAATAAGGGTACTTTCCTCTGAAACCTTGACCCAAACTCTGGACTTAGAAAAATTTTGCAGCTGCATGTCGACTGTTACAACTCACGAGTGTTGTCAACTTACGTGGACGCTTAGTGTAATGAACTGGCGTCGGTCACTAGTTTATCACAGTGAGGGTCCACCTTTGTGTACAACATTACGGGCGTGACACAGCATGTTGCGTGGATCTGCCTGTGGCAGCCAAGACTTGTGAAAATTGGTTGTGAGGCTATTGGCCAAAAGTAGGCCTAGAATTGTACCTTTCTGACTCACTGTAATTACTGGCCCAGATTTCTACGTCACCCTGTACCGAAGAAATGTTGTTGAGAAGACTTATTGCTGCATTCCACGTCAGTTAATTGTCTGCCTTCAGTGCTTGAGGCTGTCAGTTGGTGACTGACGTCTTTCATCTGTGTATTTCCATATAATTTTAGTGCAGTGTTCACTACACACGTTGAGACTGACAAAAGTCCGGATTATAGTGATGATGAAACTGATAATATTTGTGTTGCAGGGTTTTACTTATTTTCACACTTGGCAAGTGATGTAAGTTTACTTAATCACAGTATACTTTTTAATGTGTTAACTGCTTTAGTAGAAAAATGTTTAATACCAATTACTATTCTACATAGATTGTCTATAATATTATTACTATTCTATATAGTTTGTCTTTATGTTTCTAATTGTTGCCACAAGATTATTTATGGAATAACAAAATCATAAGAGTAGCATTGATATGTTAGCAAGAACATTCTGCGACTACAGTGCGTGCAGTATTCGTTGGCCAGGGTCGTCTGTGCCGCACCATCTGCTCCACTACTATAGTCCTCGCATTGGCTCCCAATGAATTATCTACAAGGTTGCAACACTCACATTCAAGACACGACTCCATCATCAACCCACCTATCTGTACGATCTGCACCATAATTAGGCACCAACCCGTCCATTGCTATCATCTGCCGCCAACCTGTTATTGAAACCAACAACAACTACCAAGACATCTGACCAGGCATTCACCATCGCTGCTGCTAAAACCTGGAATAACCTACCAACAACTGCTCGATCTGCAACATAACTTCATCTTTTCTCTCGCCATCTCAAAATGCACCTCTTCTCAATTGCCTTTGAATAGTCACCAGCCATCTCCGGAGCCTCTGACTCATCACTACTGCAAATTTATTATTGATTGATTGATTGATATGTGAAGTGCGTGAAGTTGGTTTGCCATTTTTTGCTTTCTTGATTTCTTCCAGTTTTGTGAGTAAGTGGTGTATATATTTATATTTCAGTATTTCAAGAACTTTCTAAACAGCTTCATCAGTCTTTTTGTTTTGCTGACCTCAGCCAAGTAAGTTGATTTTATTTTAGTGTTTTTTACAATTAACAACATGGCCCTTGTTTTAATGTTTTACTTGACAGCTAATGCTTATGTTTATGGCACTATTTTTAGCTAATACCTACTGCCATAATGCTTTGTGTTTTCTGTTTATATAATAGTGAATTTTCAAGTTTGTGTATTTACCAGTTTACCTACGTTTGTACGTAATGTGGCATATGTTGTTATTTACAAGTTGTTTGCTTCGTTGTTATAATAATACTCACTGTTTCTGCAGTAATCTTGTCTGTTAATGTCTCTGTTTGGTTCGTAGTCAGCAATCAGCATGTTTGTGACCAAGTGACTACTTTATTGCTGTGTAGTTTTCCCGACGTAATGATGCCGGCGTACGAGAGTAATCCATGGTCATCGTTGTTCTTCATTATGTACATCAGTCTACAGATTTTCCTCTTTATGAAACTCGTAATTATTGTCTGCATTATTTATATAGTACAGTAGACATTGACTAACAAATCACGGTGTTACCTAGATGCATGACATTGCTTGGAACTATTTTCGTTATTAACTGCACTGAAACGATACGTTTGTCTTAGTCACAGAAACATTTTTTTATAGTTGAAAATATGGCCAGATTTGGAGTTTTTTTGCGCCCCAATGGTGATTTAGTCAAGCAATACAGATGAAATTTTGCATGTAATTATACAGCGTGGGTCTACTGTCGGATGCCAAACTTCGCCCTGATTGAGGAAGAGGGGTGGGTACAGTGGCCCCCAAAGTTCAAAATTTGGTCAACATTTTCATATTTGTTTACCCATCATGGGTGATAGATGTATCAGTCGAGCTATGATCGGCTTTTCTGCATCAAATTTTGCTGTATCGTTGCGAGGGTGTGGGTATTTATGTTGTTTGCGGTGTCACATTCTGTGTGCAGTTTCTGGCGGTGATCTACAGTGCATTTCTGACGACGGAGAAGGAGAAGTTGAAAAAGTTGCTGATACACCGTCGGCAGGCTTGTCGCTCAGCGTTCAAACTGCTTGTTACCAGCCAAGTACGCAAGTGTATATCATTACGTGTTGATGTGTAAACTGTGTCTTACATATAATAAGTAAACACACACAGCAGTTTAACTATCATTTTCCTGGTAAACCAAGCTACTTCAAGTAAGGCTGCATTGCACAAACAGTATCCCCGAGGGGAAACATTGAGGAATATATTTGTGTGAGCCCAGTGTTTTCCCGCTAACATCAGAGAAAAAGGCACAAGTGTTAACAACGAGTAGTCAAAGAATTTTGAAGAAAGATTGCATTGCATATGTTGTATTTGTTGGATTGTTTTTCTGCACCTATTGACTATTGTAATGCGCCGATGGCCACTTTATTGTAATTATCGCACTGTAAGTTTTATATGATGATGATGATGATGATGATGATGATGATGATGATGATGTTATTGAGGATTGAATGATCCCTTTTGCTGCTTGCTTTTACTGATGATTAAAAAATATCCCCTTTCCTTGGATGGATCTTAACCCCGTCTGATACATGGTTCCTTGGGCCACCCGAGTCTACACTCCAATCGGAATCTAGATCGGTTCAGCCATTTTTGCAGAGCTGACAAACGTGACCTGTTGGTCACGTTTGTCAGCTCTGCAAACCAGACCAAATCAGACCATGCTACTCCGTTTGTTGCAATAGGCTGCATCTAGCTATTGCTGCACTGTGCCTAAAGCACAAAACTGATCCTTGGAAGCATTGGGAAAAGTGACTTATGACATACCATGATGCAGTATGAGATTAAAATCAAAGTTGATGTGTTGGTTCTGGTTACTGTGTCTTTTGTCTTGCTAAAGACATCATATTGATACTTATTCATATTATTATGTGGTAAATGTCAAGTTTAAGTAAAAATGGCCCAATTACAGGTAACAAATGATGAGAGAAATATTTTTACTTAAATATGTTTGTGTTTTATGTTGTATTGTATTTTTTAAACTTTTTTTATCACTTTCATTTATCATTTTTGTGTATTTTTTCTGCAGAGTCCCAGTGCTGTTTCAGTCAAACATTTTGCAGGATGTATGAAGTATTTCCGTTCAAGACTTTGTAAGTCCTAGGTTTTATGTGCTTGTGTGAATGAAAATGTTACTGTTTTGTCAACACTAGCGCTAAGGCATCACTACTCACTAAATCAGATACAAGGAAAATAGCATTCCAGTTATACTTTAACACTGCCTATATGGAAGTTACTTTTAACTTGGGCATTCATTTAATATGATTATTAATTGTTGAACCAGAGTAGATATAAAGGTCATAGTTTGCTACGATGGTTAGTTGTTGAAAGTATGTCTCAGGATGCGTTATTTTTCTTGTAGTTATAAATAACTTTCCATCATCTTAAGTGGCTGTTATGGCATCTTCTTTTTCTACGATTCGTGATTCGTAATTTTGAAAAATACTTTATTTGATCTATAGAGGAAACAGCCGTTAGCTGTTCTTTGCCACAGGTCAACGAGACGTGTATTTAATATTCAAGCTGCTGAACGTCAGTCAAAGTGGAAGTCTCTCGGAGGATGAGTTTGCGTCCATCTATGAAGTTATTTCACTCAAATGGAAGGTAATAAATTGTTTTAGATTCAACAGTTTATTCCTGGTTATTTTTTACTTTTACATAATTTATTGACGTGTCAATTAAGATTCAGTGACACTTTTTATGGTGTTGTTTAGGCCCACAGTTCTCATTCAGTGATTTCAGTCTGTAAAAAATCTCTGCAGTAATCTTCTTCAGTTCTGCTGTGACACTGTTGACATTCAGACTGTAGATAACTTGCTCCAGTTATTCCCAAGCATATTCTTTTTGTTACCCAGGACATCCTCGTGTAGTTTCAGAAAAGACTCATGCTGGCAGTGTTTATGCCGCTGGCTGACTGTGAAAAAATACACGCACGGAAAAATCGGCAGTTTGTTGCACGTGACTCAGGGAAAACCCGGTGTCGCTAGCTTGGCTTGTGCATTGGGGCATTGCAGCAGGGTTTCCAGGACATACTGTGGAACATTTGTATGTCAAGTTCGGTAATCTTAGCGGTATTGGTTTTTGAGATATCGTGCAGATAAACAGACATACAAATGCCACTGAAAACCCGACCCCTGCAACTGTCATGAGTGTGGGTAATAAAAACAACCATAACACGTGGTCAAAGAATTTTGACGAAAGGCCGAATCACTGAAGTAAGCACCTCAAACGGAATCTTGATCGGTTCAGCCGTTTTTGTAGGGCTCACTGGTGTGCCCAGCAGACAGACACTCAGAGACAGTTCACGTTACATGTGACGTATGTCACAATAGGCCACATTTATGCAGTGCATGCGATGCAGCCTAATAATTGGAGGCAAGAGTAATAGCTGGAAACATTGCACATTGTTGTAGCATGTTGCACATTTATTGAATGTGTTTCATGACAAATTATGCTGTAACTAGATGGGTTGCAGTGTATCTGGGGACACACTGCAATATGCAATGTATTTAGTGCAGTGATGAATGTCACTTGGTTTTTGTAGCAAGTTTCATTAGAACAATGGTCAGAAAGCTTTCAGTCACCATTTCGTCAACTGTTTTCTGGTATGTTGCATCGAGTTCAGCATTTGGACGATATCTTTTTCACAGGAGAAGTGATGTGATTTGCCATAGTTCTTGCCGTCACAATTACGGCCGTTAAATCTTCCTTCCAGAAAGCAATCACATCGAGAAATATTTTTACTCCAATATGTCTCTGTTTCATGTTGTATTGTCTTTTCTTAACTTTTATATTACTCTCATATATTATTTTTGTGTATTGTGTTTTTCTGCAGAGTCCCAGTGCTCCCAGAGCCCTATTGACCTATGATGCAGTGGATAGAGGCCTGATGTTTGACTTTGATAGCCATTAATGATCTTGTTGTAGACCTGACATTGGCTTCCTTTGCAGTCTGTCGTTATTACATTTTCATTGTCATGCACTGTACAAACCAATGTGGATCGTGCAGATTTGAATAATTTCAAGTATGACCTGTGATATCAATGGATGAAGAATATACCCACCCGTTGCTTGTCGATATTTTTACCCGGCCAGTTTTTCGGTAGTTTGAGGAGAATTCTTCAGAGGCGAATGTCATTCTTGAAGCACCAAAGCACGAGGCAAATGAAGAAAAATAAAATTATCTGAAGTTATCAGCTTTTTAGCACATTGTTGTTTTTACTTGGTTTACATTGCGTTTGGTTTGAAATAAATGAAGAGGAGTACTGCAACACAGTGGTTTTACTTCCCATACTCATTTTGACTCATTGTGTTTGCAGGCTTGTACAGAGTTGTGTCATCAAACTGGTTTGATTTCTTTATCTGTAAGTTGAGTTTTTATCTGCAGATTTGTCCTTTTGTTTTTATATGTTCGTCTTTAGATGAACACATTAAGTGAATGCCTGCGACAGTGGGGTGGGTGTTTTCCACTGTCTTGCTTCAGTATTTTAACCAGGTTTTGTTTTCCAGATTTGGTCAGTAAGTTTCCCAGCATAATATCTCAGTCACATTTGATAACTAGATGGACCACCGTTATCTGCAAAAACCTAAATATGTGCTCCCAAATTGGGCTTCATTTTAGCTACATGTATTTCTCTGTATCATCAGAATGAGTGAACGTAGGCATTAAAAGTTGGTATCCAGATTGATCACAGCAAGTATTAGTATGTGATCAGGGTCATGTGACGACTTCTAAATTTTGGAAGCCATGTATATTTTTTGAAATGGCTGAATCAAGGCAATTTTTATTTGATGTACATATTGGTATGTATTAAATTACCCCAGTAGGGAACATTGTCAGGGTCAATCATATGACATTGTTGCCCATTGTTCATGTCATACTTCACTTTATGTTGTGCTTTTTGCAACAGCTGCATACTTTACAGCTATTAAAAGTAAGACTGCTAACACATGATGAAGACAATGTATTATGTTAGTGAGTTCTTAATTTTTACCGATATTTTCCACTTGCGATATTTGCCACATGCTTGTTTTTGTACTATGTGAATGTGTGACTGTAGACGCTGTTATTGCGACAAATTTTATCTGGATCATTATCGATGTCATACGGATTTCAGGCATGTTCAAGCAGATATGTGTAGTTGATTTGCTTTTAAAGCTAATTACATCTGTATTGTTATTTAGCTTGTTGTATAGAACATAGAAACATATATGGAGTGAGAGACAAATTATGCATGCACTGTCATTCGGAGCAAGCTAAGGCTAATGGTAATTTGCAGTATCATAAAACATACCACTGCATTTTTGGTGCTTATCCAGTTCTGTTGCTGGTTCAGCAATCCGAAACTCTTTGCTTGACAGTCTGTCTGCGGAAGTCAGCTGTTGTGCCAGAAGAGTTTATTTGGATAGGGAAATGTGTCTGCTTGCCTGGTGTATACATGCATCAGCACTACTGATTTATGTTGTGTGCAAAACAATGAGAATGATGTAGGCCTATATGGGTTTCCGGTGCTCAGGTACCTGTGTGTTGATATAGCTAAAGTTGCATTTTTACCGCCCACTTTGTTGTCCAACTACTGCAGTCAGTCTGCTCCATGTTTGTCTTTATGTGTGCATTTACACGATAACTGTCGAACGAAGTGACATTTGATGTAGATGCTTGGCATTGTAGTTTACCTTGATTCTCTCTGGGTCAAGGTCATGGGTCACAACAGAAAAATGTTCTTTTTTGGCTGAAAGTGAAAGAGTGAAACTGGGAAAATGAGTTCCAGCAATATGGAGGAAAAGCAGATCTGAACTGGAAACTATAAATAAGTAATACCAGTTACCAAGTATTTGATGCAACCTCGAGTGAGGTTTTTAGTTAAAACTTTTGTAGCACTGAGTTGCTTATAACTGTAACCCAACAAAACAAACAATTTAAGTGATTCTGTCTGACCTCTGCAACCGGTTGCATTTTGGCTGTGTAGCACTGTCAAGCAGTCCTGATCCGAACTTCAGTTGGGACTCCGAGGAACAGCGATTTGTGTGGTGTTCCGTTTTCTTTGTTGTCAGTACGTAATATGTGATACTTTCTTTGAGTTTTTTCTTGAATGTATCTTCATCCGGTTCTGTAGTTACGGAGTTAGTAAGAGTCTTAGACAGACGTTTTATAGTTGGTTGTACACTGGCAGTAAAAGAGCCATTGTGCTTCATGCTCTACAGTAACCTGTTTACACAAGACTGTAAGGAAACTTATGTGTAAAAGACATACCGTAAAAGTTTGTAAGTAAAAACATTTATCCAGCATCGTGATAATTAAAGTTTGTCTGTGTTGTTACTGTCTTTATAGTTTCACTTTGCAGCTGACGTACCCAGTTGGATAGTCCTGTAGCCAAGTGCCTGGACCCCTGTCCTTCTGAGGATTTTGCCATTGAGCTCCCGCTGTTCTCTTGTGGAAACGTTATTATCAGTGATAACAGTATCAACAGAAAAATGCACTGCAGCTGAAATAATTACAATGATGACAGAAACAGCAGTTGTTATTTGTTTATATGTGTGTAGTCTACGTTTTTGAGGCTGCCATGAAAATATGTGGATTCGGGCCGTCTAAATACTTTTTATGTGGATGGAACATGTAAGACAGTTTGATATGATGTTGCTGATTCTTATGTGACAATTTTTATGGGTTTTTGTCTGGAGTTATAAATTAATATTCATAAAAACACACACAATTGCAATTTAGTGACCAGGAACACCATGTTTGCTGTCAGCAGTATCACTTAAATTAATTGGTTGACTTAAACGTCTGTAATAGTTTGTTGATGGACATAACATCACGTTTATTTTTTTTTCTTTTTATTTGCAAGTTGCCCCTCAAACATTTCACATAATTTTAAAACAGCATTGTACCACAAAATGTTGATGTGGCCGTTTTGTATTTAAGTAGAGCAGAATTAAAGACTAAAGATTTGTATACGGTAGTACTTTGTACATGATACATCTGTAAAAAGGCTTTTGAGGTGTGACGCGTATTAACGAGAGATCACTCAGTTTTTTCTGTCCACCGACACTTTTAATCTTGATGTAGATTGGGCAATACCTCCCTTTAATTTCTAGCTGTAGGTCATCACTGCACATTTGCCAGTACTCATTATCCATCTATCTGAGGGCAGGAGGCTGACTTGGCCTGGTTGTCTGGTTACATACTGAGACAGTATACCCATCTCAGTACTAATGCTTAATTACTAATGGGGATTGATGGAGTGTAACTTTGTGATGTGCACAACACCGTTACAACTGGGCCGTATCATTGTCTAAGTGTATAAACAGTAAGAACCAGAGAATAGCGAGTTACATTTCTGCCAGAGCCAAGAGACTGAGTATGCAGCAGCTGTAGCCTTAATGGCAGTAGGTAATGATGCTGTTATTGTGAATTGTTTTATGTGGAACAGCTTCGACTTCATTGTGGCCATCGTGTCATTGGTTGGACTGGTACTGCAGCTCGTCAGCAGCGACTTCCATGTCATAGCACTTGTACGACCACTCAGAGTTCTGCGGTATGTGTGCGGACTCCATTTTTGTGTTACAATAAGCTGTGACTTTTAACAAAAAGCTAACGTTGAAACTTACGACATGACATGATAGAAAATATGTAATATGCATCGAACAGCTGAGAGATTGCCGGCTTAGTCTTCTGCACATAAACGTGAACTAATAGTAATTTAAAACAACTAATAACAAAAACTGGTTAGCACAGAAGATCTGGACCCAATGTGCTGCTTGGAGGCTGGAAGAAGAGAGTGTATCATATGATGGGAAGAGTTTGTTAAACATGACGGCTTTAAGCCAGGAGTAAAACAGTGAGTGCAATAGTTGACTTTGACTGCTACATTATAATTGACTGTTGAAAACGTTTCTGTTTGGAAGACAGTTGATCGTGGCACATTTTTGACTGTTTGCTTTTTCATCTTGTTGACACAGGTTATTCAAGCTGAAGAGGCGGTTTCGTGATGTGTTTGGTACATTGTTCATCTTGTTTTCAAGAATGGTCAGGTCAATAAATTTACATGTTTCACTCACGTATCTGCATTGAATCCAGTTGCTTATTGTTAGCTGGCATATTTGATAGAATTGTATGCACAGTTCATGAAATGATTTTGTCTCTTATGAATAATTGAATGGACTTTTCTTGAGCATTACTTTTGTGTGTGCCTCTGTCATCACTGCCTTTATAGTTTCACTTTACAGCTGATGTCCGAGTCCATCTAATAAAGTGGGTCTCAAATGTCCGTCCGTCTGTACGTTTGTCCATCCACAAAAAGTTTATTCGATTTCAATGAAATTTGGTATGTAGCTAGAGGTCGATGAGTGATGCATGCATAACGGTATGCAGTATAACCCGATCCAAGGTCAAGGTCAAGGTCACAAGCCCTTGAAAGTCGGAAATTCCACCATTTTCAAAGGTCATCTCCTCTGCCATTTATAATGGGGGCTGGCAAATGACCACGGACTCTTAAATTAGGGATCAGTACCTAAAGCTTATCGGGGCCGGATGTTTGATTTTTGCCCTAGTTTCTGTGTGACGTGACTATGAAGTTGGCACGGTTTGTCCGTTGCGAAGAGTCGATCGTCAGTCCCGTATGCGGCTAATTTTTGGATTAGAATTCAACACATATCAACACATCAGCTGACAAAATGTTTGGAAACATGAAAATACATGTTAAAAGTCAGCGGCAATAATGGTGGTCATGTGATTGTTGTATGCTGTTGCAGTCTGGCTGTTGCCATGCTGCTGCTTTATTATTCGTTTGCCATCATTGGAATGGAACTGTTCTCACATTGCCAGCTCAAAAACTGCTGCAAGTTCGTTGTTCTCTTACACTTTCTCATCTCCTGTTTATTATGCCTTTACCACTTGACAGCTTTGGCAAAGGCGTCATGTTTTCTGGCTGTCGCATTCGTTCGTTCATCTGGACAAATATTGTTACCATGATGTGTCAGAAATGGCTCGAGCAGTCTTGATGGAACTTACAGGGAATAACCACTTGCCTCTACTGATAACTTGGTTAGATTTTGGAGATCACAGGTCAAGGTCATAGCAAGCCATCAAGGTGGCGAAGGCATCCATGTCAACTTTGGGGCGTTGAAGTCTATCTTCTAGTCATGTATATCTGTTCAATACTGTTGTTATTCTTTGGCTGGTTCTCACTGTAATTTTGAACTTTTTATGGCAGTGACAGCACCTTTCATTTTAGCTGTCAGTGGATGCAAACCAGAATTGATGCCGATAATGATTGTCTTGTCCATCTGCAGTGAATGCTCACGTTTCTCTCGAGCATCCACAGTTGTGGCTGGATAGCTTCCTGATGCCATTGTCGACTCAACTAAGTCTTATATAAAAATTACTCTAATACAACCAAATCAACATACTGTTTATCGACGTTTCAGCTTCACGTCGGAAGCCTTCATCAGGACTGACTTCCAGTGTCGGTTGTCAGTATGTAAAAGCTTGTCCCATATGTGGCTCAATTGGTAGCTCCCTTCATCTCGATTCATGTTGTCGGTCTTCCTGATTCATATGGCCTCCCATATGAGCCTGCCAGCTTTTTAAACAGTATTTTAATTCGGTTATATTAGAGTAATTTTATATAGTTTTTGTGTCAACCTGATGAAACTGTTCACAGAATCAACTAGGTCTTACTTGCAATTAGGCCCGGGTTGGAGGTGGGTCTTCCAGGTGTTGATGTAATTGATGTTATTTGGACCACTGACTTGAAATGTTGACAGTTTTTAAGTTCTTTGTGACTTGCTTGTGAAAGTTACCATTTGTTGGTTATATTATCTGTGATGCACGAGGGACACATCATGTTGATGTAACTTGTTAGGAACACAAGTGTTGAGCCGTACTACATATATGACAACACGACTCACTTAGATGGATATTATTATCTCAATACGTTTGACAACATCCTCGCTAGCGGAGGTGAGAAACATTGCTAAAAGTCACATTCAGTGATGCACTGGTTTGACACTTGCCATTTTGACTTGCTTTGGCTTTTGGATTGACCATCTTTCTCTTTGATCTGCAAGACTCCCTTGTTGTAGTTGTTGTAGTGAGATCTTTATGCCGAGCCTTTGAACGAGACAGATGCCCGTACGAGATATGGAACTCCAACAGATCTATCTAACCATAATGTAGATATATGATTCCTATGCTTGCAAAATGGACTCGACAGCATTAACTCATGCAGTAATTTATATTTGGTATTTCATTCTATCCATTACTTATATTTATACACTTCCTGCTTCCAGCAAGTATGCATGCCTCACAATTTTCTTCTAGTGACATGTGTGTACATTGTTAAATGTATGCATAATTGTATCTTTGTAGATTGTAGTCTTGATTAATTTTTACCCACGCTTTGCTATAGCACAGTATATGTCATTGCCCATATCTGTCTGTCACAAGTCAGGAGTTTTATGGAAATGTATGAATTGGTCGACCTGGCTTTTGGCACAGAGGCTAATCTCAGCTTAGCATACAGTGTGTTAAAACAGAATATGGGAATTTGATGATGTCCAAAAATAACAGTACTTTTCTCTGGAACCTTGTCCCAAAGAAATAGCTAGTTTTTTGCTTTGCCACCACGGCACGTCGACTGTTGCAAGTGTCATCAACTTAATTCGATTTATCACAACTTAATTTGATTTATCACACTGAGCATCCGCGTTTGTGTGTAACATGTTTGCCATGATGCAGCACGTATTGTGGGTTCATCCAAGACAACTGAGAATTGTTTGCTGCTGCAATAAATTTTTAGAACAATGTGCACAGAATATCTGTACATTTTATCGGAGCAAATTTACGGACTTCAATTAGGAAATCATGTTAAATGCATACAGCTGTGTACATGACTGTTGTACTGCAGTGACAGAATCGGAGTTTTGTTGTTGCATGTTTCAGTGACGCTGTTTGAACTGACGGTCGTGAATAACTGGTGGATTATTATGGTTAGTTGCAACAATTGTTTCATATGATATGAGATTTTTCTGCCTTTATTCTTCTTGTTGATTCGGTTTGCATTCACTGTGGGATGATCGTCAGAAAGGGCAATGAACCTGTAGACCATCTGCACTGACTATTCTCAAAGGTGTTGTGCTCTGTGCATTTTATCCTAGTTTGGCTTGGAGTTGGAGATATGGCATCAATGACGTCCCGAATAATATGGCTATAATAGCAATAGTGTGTCTTTGTTGACCGTGATGTTGTGTGTCATTTATTTGTATAATTCTGATATAAATAATGGGTGGAGGGGTCAGGTCTGGTGCCGTGGGTGCCAGACCAATGCTGAAGAGAAAGACAATGAGGTCGGGAGGTTACTGTATTGTTGGTCATCCTTAACCTGGTGGAACTAAATCTTCAATTCTTTACCCATGACATTGTCCCCGATATAGCCTATTTTTGTGCTAAATTGGACGTCAATCTCCCAACCAACCTACCTGATATAAATGAGCTGCTGGGGTTAATTTAGCATTTGTAGGCCACATCATTTGCACTCAGTGCATAAGATGCGGCCTGTTACTACAGAAGGAGTATTGTGGTCTGTCTGTGTGTGTGTCTGTTGGTCATGTTTGTGCACCCTGCAAAAATGGCTGAACCAATCCGGATGCCATGTAGGGGGCAGACTTATGTGGGTCCGTGGAACTATGAGGGTCAAGAGCGGACAAATCGATTTGTAACCACGAGGGGTGACATGTCACATGTGGGCGATGCGGCCTTTTGTGAAATTACTTTAGATGCTTGTTTTTGTTTCTGTTTTGTTTTAATGTTGTAACATTTATATGTGTCATTTTTAGGAAGGCTATGCGAATTCAGTGTCAGAATGGAGTCGAATATATTTCATGACATTTTACTTAATAATAATGGTAAGCACTGATAAATTTTCTGCATCTTTTTAAGTTAGAAGACACTGGTGTTGACGTAGAGCCGGTTTAAAGCCTTCCCTTCTGTCAGGAGTCCAGTTGTGGATGCTTAAAGGGTGAGGCCAGGCCACTGGTTAGGGTTAGTGTTCCCAGAAGTGCTTTGATGCTGATGATTGGATGACATAAATGAAATCCAGATCATAAAAAGCCCCATTCCAACTTGTGATGGACAGACAGGCAGACAGACGAACACAGGGTCACAGCTTATACCGTGCTAGCATAGCATCGCTTGGTAAAAATAGGTCAGTCGGACAGAAGCTTGAATGAATGGCTTTCATGCGTATGTTTCCATCATATTGTAATGTTTTATTTAGTAGCGTTTTGCTTTGTCGATATTTGACATTAATCTTGATCTTTATGTACTGAAATAGATATAGATGTTGTCTTCATGCTGCTGACTATTGCGGTAGTCTGATGAGATGAATGCTGTGTTTATTTTATCTGTAGATTGTGATGCAAGTTATTGTTGCATTCATACTCGAAGCATTCGTGTTTCGCATTCAATATCGGATGGTGATGCATGGACAAGACATGGATGGTACGTCGTTGTGAGTTTTATAACATTCTCGCCATTTGTATGCTTCTGTGCTTTAAAAATAACTGCCAGTGTTATAATGGAATTGGGCTTCTGTATATCTTGCTTTGGTTTCTTGCATGCATGTGACACCTGTATAGTCTGTTGAGATGTAAACTTGGTTTGCACGTGTCCAGTTTTATTTCACTCAAAAACCCTAGAGCATGAGAAATTGGATAAGGACTCTAAATTTTGGGAGCTTGTGAGAGAGCAGTAGCATATGTTTGGTGATGACGCTTTTTAATACGGAGTTGCATTGAAGGGCCCTGAAAAGTCCTGAAGTGTGTGTTAGTCGAGTAGAAAGTTTTGAAAATGAATTCTAAACTCCTGAGATACTCTGAAATATGTACATGAGCAGTTGGAGGCAGTACAGTAGCATTGTAAATAGTGTAAAATTCTTTTGAGTGTCAATATTCTAAATAGTACTAGAGGCAGTCCTATGATTTCTGTTGTGACTATCCATGTTCAGGTGAAAGTCAACATGAAGTATTGATGGCAAAACTTTCACAATATGCTTTATGGCAGTAACTATTTTTATCAAAAGCAACTTTTATAACACTATAGAGTCTAGAAATCTTTAATCAAAATCCATGAAAAGTCTTGAAATCTATTTCTGTCATGGGAGTGACAACCCTGTTAATGTCTTGAACTTCCTTGTTTGAGAATACTGACATACTCGCCTATTAGTGGGATCTTTTTTAGACCGATGGAATAATTTTGCCCAGATATTCTTTCTGGCTTACTAAATGATTTATTATATCTTACCAGGAATTGAACCTCGGTCATTATGTTGCAGTATGTTTACTGTACACAGATTTTGTGCATTCTTTTACATAGAATTGTTGTTGTTGATGATGGCAGATCACTCATTTAAGAAGGTTACAGTACGTCTGTTGCCTGAGGAACTTCAGATGTGTGTTGAAGGTCTTCCTTTGTCAGGCCACTACATCACCAGTCAGGTGTTTTGCCTTTTTTCATTGTAGCTTAGAGTAGATTTTAAATACAAATCAGATCGGAATTCTTTCTTTCTAGTTGTTAACTGAAATAATTCAATCACGTAAGGTGGTATCATTTGTAAGATGATTGCATGCATTAAGTGTGACATTACTGAGATAGTTTGAAAGAGTCTTGTGGATATTATGCAGAACATGCCAAAACTTGGAAAAAGCATTAGAGTCTTGTTCATGAAACTACTTACTAACTGTAGTTTTTCCCTATTAATTTTGACAGAAATTACTGCCGATAATGCAGGGTGTAGACGGAAATCACCAGAGTTGGCTTTATATGTTTTAATACTTGGAACACATTTGGTTTAGTTCTTCTGTGATTTGTTGAATTCGTTGAGAACATTTCTTTGTCATTCTGTTTGTCAGGCTTGTGAGACTGAGAATGGTGGCATTGCATTCACGGGCAAGAAGCTGCTCAGCAAGGATGACTTTAGTCAGAAGATGTACAGTGATGATGTCCAGGTCACTGACTCTATGCTGTTCATCTTATTCTCTGAATGTTCTGTGATATTGGAAGACATTTTGTCTTGCCAGTATAGATGAATAACTAAAGCTGTCGTCAACTTAGACTTTATTTTTATTATTATTTGTCTCGAAGTTAGGCTTCAGTCGAATATTGGATTCACTTTACGGCGCGTTTCGGCAGTGTTCACGCATTCAGCTATAACTCCACACAATACAGCCATGTAGTTGCTGTTGTTGTTCATTTAGCCAGTTGTCTTAACGAGATGTAGTTGTATTGAGTTGTTGTTTGTTGACTGTGCACCGCAGGAGTGGATTGCCGAGTACACTGCGTCATTATCCGCACAACAGAATGTCATAGAGCAGCCGTCACATGAACGTCGCTTTGTGTCAAACTCATTGCCGGACGAATCAGATTACTTTGCCATTGCTGTCTGATAATTTTTTGTTTTGTTACCTTGAAAACTGAAGTGCTGATTTTCTCTTCTTTTTTATTTGAATCTCATGTAAAATGTGTACACGATAAAGATGTGCCAATTCAACAGCTATTTACTGATTCCTCCGCTGAATTTTCTTCCTTGCTAAGTCTGTTTGTTACAAACATGTGTGTCCTTTTAAGACAAACCAAGTCGTAATGTTCTCATACCTTGGTTCTTGGAGAACAAGTGGTTTCTCAACCCATCGAAAATGGAAGCGATGCTGTGTGGCACACGGGTGCGGTGCAACAATATGAACACCTTTGGTGGAGTGGAAGTTGTGGACACTGTTGTCAAATTCAGCGACTCTATCGAGCTGCTTGGTGTGAAGCTCGAAAAAGCCATCAGCATGAATCGCCACGTAACCGAGTTGGTGCGAAGCTGCAACTACCACATCCATGCATTACGGCACATTCGTCCTTTGCTAATGTTGGAATATACAAAGATGGTTGCGCTCAGCATTGTGGCCGTTTGCCTTGACTACTGCAACCTCGCTCCTCTATGGCATGTCCAGTGATAATCTCCGGAATTTGCAGGTGACAGAATGCACTGGCCAGAGTCGTATGCCAAGCTGCAAGAACATGCATGTAGTGCCACAGAACTGCGCTTTACACTGCATTGGTTACCAGTGAAACAGTGCCTCGACTACAAACTCGCAGTTTTGACTTACAAGGCGAGGCAGAGTGGAAGTCCATCGTATCTGGCATCTCTCATTACTGACTATACGCCATTTTGTTCACTGAGATCGTCAGACAAACAGCTGCTTAGCCGTCCTTACACGTCTCTCGTCATGGCTGACAAAGCATTTGCTGTTAGTGCTCCAAAGATCTGGAACTACCTGCCTCTTAACTGCCGTGCTGCAACTTGTGTGAATAGTTTTAAGCATAACCTCAAATGCGGACTTTTCTGCAGTGTATGCTGATCACTCCCAGTAACAGTCGCCTCTTGTGCTTCTGATTCCGGTTTTTTGCTAGGACTGATTGGAGCATTATAAATTCGTTTTATATTGTATTGTATTCCTTTGTCTACTTCTCTTTGTTGCTCCTTCCACCTCCCTTAGTGTTTGGCATTTGATGTCCAAACCAACGTTGATGTGGACATATACTAAATTTAGAAAGACAAAAAGAGGCAGCGATTTTGTTGGGTATGTTCTTCTGTCGAGAACTTGCTTTGCTCCAGCAGAGAATCTGTGTCCGCTTGAGTCATCATGTCATCAGTACATCTGCAAGGTTTGGTCTGCTGCTGTCAATCATTCCAAACTTGACTATCGTCATCAGACACAAGTCATCTGCATGTAGTGGAATCATGCTGTTTTTTGCTTTAATATAACATTGTCTGACAGTGTGATTTGTATCAGTGGAATTGTATAGTTGAATTTATTGCATATCGGCAACATATTTCTCTATGCCAAAACGTTTGAATGGAGCATACCTGTAATCTTTGTAATATTAATATGTCCATATTAACTTTCATATCGTCAAACACAACATTAATACTATTCCTTTACTGACGTTAATCTTACTCCAAGAATTAGTCACTATTAAATTTTAGTGTTTATTATTTGGCTCGAAGCTGGCCTTCAGCCGAATATTGGATTCACTTTATGGTGCGTTTTGGTGGTGTTCACACGTTCAGCTATAGATCCACCGAATGTGCTAATTTGTTTGGAACCTATTTGGATGAAACCTTGAACACTCTTGAGTACATTGTCTGGGGCTGGCCCTGGCAGATTTTGTGCGCAGTCCGCGCAGTAGCAACAGCTGGAAAGCCGGGCGATATTTTGTTTTTTTTGTCAGGTAAGCAACGCATAATTTCACCGATTTCCCGTCAGCCTAATTTGACGAAATTTGAATACAACACGTCGATCGGTGTCGCAATGAAAACTTTTGGAGCAGAATTATAAAAATTTTACTGTAAGAAGTCGTTTTTCCAAAAAAACGCAAAAATTTCTTGTAAAAATTAATGTCTTGCGACTTCAGGCCGCCATAACTCCGCAATGATTACAGATTGCCGGAAATTTACTACCCAAATTTCCTCTACAGCATCTCTAGTTTCCATTTCTGCCGTTGGAATCAATTCAAAGTCATTTCCCTGGCCTATACACTCAGTACAAGAAACCTCCCCAGATTTTATGCGACGTCCAATGCGGGTTGACAACACGGCAGATAATGCTGACATCACTTAGTTGCAAGCAGCCAATCACCATCGACTATTGAGTCACGTGATGACACTACACCTCGTCGAATGCAGGAAGTAAACAGCTTGTGCACAGATAGCCGAGCTCTTTGAGACATATACTGTATTGTGGGCATTCCACACAGTACATCTATCTAGTGATATAGTTCTACCTTAAAGGTGCGATATGACCTGAATTGTGTTGTAAGCGCTGTCAAGTTTTAACCAACCAACCTGGGGCCCGATTTTTTCAAAAAAAATCTTAGGAAAAATCCTAAGTTTAGCATAAGTTTTTTCTAAGTTTATCCAAAGATATTTTGTAAATAGGCCCCGTGGTGTCTGGCTGAAAGCTGATGAACTGAAGACAGCACAGCCTGGTGATTCAGGCTGTCCTTTTAACTTTTGTTTACATTCAGTAGTAAGCTGTTAAAAGATTTATTGTACATGTATACGTATAGTGCCGAATTTGTTATAGGATGCATGGTTGTCATGCTGCTTTTCAATATCAGTGTGTATCATGTATATTTGGTTATTGTGTCATTTAACCGTCAGTCAGAAGCGGCTACCGGTGTTTATTATGTATCACATTTGTATGAGCAGCTGAATATTAGTCAGTGTTAATTGCGTTTATTCTTAGTTTTAATCTGTTATATTGGACATAATACTAGTTTTTTACCGTGTGACAGCATAGTATATGCTATAGCCCTGTATCTGTCTGCCTAATGCCTATATACCGTATTTGTGACAAATTGTTGTCCTATCAAAACAGATGAACGGATGTAGCTGTTTTTTTACCGTGCGACACTATGCTAGCGCGGTAGATGTTGTCGTTGTGTGTCTGTCTGTCATGGCGTCACCCCCATGGGGGCGCCAAGCAGAGGTGGGATAGGTTCAAATTTGCGACTTTTGACAAACATCTCACTATATCTCAGAAACGGTTTAAGATAAGGACATAGTTACTATGATATGAAACAGTAATAGGAACTCGAGTGTGCTCTATCGAATGTCGCTATTTCTGGTGACCTTGAGTGAACAGCTGAAGCTAGCGTGGTCAAATTTTGCATGTGTGTAGATTATGTCAAGTCCCAGCATAAGTCACCCTTAAAAGGGGCGTGGTCAGGGTCACGTGACCGACTTTAAATTTTGACACCCCAGTGATATCGGTGAAACAGCTGAAGCTAGATTCGTCAAATTTTGTATGCAGGTAGACTGTATCAAATCCTAGCCTACAGTGACAAACCACCCATAAAGGGGTGTGGTCGGGGTCACGTGACCCATTTTAGAAAGTGTTTCCCCCAATCATATCTGTGTAATTGGTGAAGCTAGGCACTTCAAATTTCGTGTACTGATTGATACATAGGAGTCTGAGTGCAGTATGATATATTACTCCCGAAAGGGATGTGTTCATTTCACGTGCCCTCTTTAAATTGTGGGAAATAAGTGACAATATCTCGGAAACGGTGCAAGATAGAGACATGACTGCAGTGGAAGTCTAATAGGAAATCGTATGTGGCCTATCGAATAGCACCATTGCCAGTGCCCTTGAATGACTTTGAAGGTCACTTTTGCTGTTTGAAACCTTTCCAACTCCCATACCTCATGAAACATAAGACGATTTTACTAACATAGCGCAGTCGTGCGGTCCCTCTGCAGTAGCTGAGCTTCTTGTTAAATTTAAATTTGTCGATTTAAATTCTTGTTGGCATAGCAGCTACCCTCGACTTGTCCTACACTTTAGTATAATGTATTTCAGTAATCTCTAAATATAAGACTAAGAGTAACTTTATCCTGGACTCTAAACTTAGCTGATTTATCTGCTTTTTTGGCACATCATTCGTCGCAAGTGTTGTCAACATAGTTTCGCCGACGACCGTTGCCAGTTTATCAAACTGAGCGACCACCTTTGTTTATGATACAATGGGGGTGACACTTCGCATTGTATGGGTTTGTCGGCAACAGCTGAGACTTGTTTCATAATGTGTAACGTACAAGTACTATGGACCAATGAGAAAGGCATTCGGCCTTTTGTATTTAACTTACGTTTCAGTTTTTGTAAAAAAAATAGTCAAGTGTTTGTTAATCTGCATAATTATATCTTGTGTAGTTTATTATCAGCTTGCAATATTGTATTCATTTAAGTATTTACTCACATTTTTTTTGCGGCCGTTTTTTGTTAAACAGTGCACATGTTCTCACAGGTGGAACTAGGCAGAAGCTGAACACGTTACAGGTTAGGACTCACAGTTTGAAGGGACATCTCAAAACCTTTGAAATGTGCTTCAAAATTATTACTGGCATAAGCTGGTAACAGTATTGCTCGGGGTCAATTTTGAGTTTTATTCCCCATATGGGCGACATTTTGGACTGATGAGGGTGAAGTATGGCGTGGAGGAGTCAGCCAGGTTGACTCCTCCGTGCCTAATTTCACCCCATTGGTGCAGGGGTAGGGGTATGGGACCCCTAAAAATTATCAACAAATTCTACGAAATTTGGGAATAGAAACACCCCTCAGGAGCATATATCCCTTGCGAGATTCTTACAATTTTTAGAGTTTGTAGATATTTCCATAGCTGATAAATATTTCAAATTTGGTGGGATTCACTCGAGAAGTTCCATATTTATGGGGTTTTACCTCGGGATTGCATTTTCTCCAAATTTTTATCACCCCTAGCAGTGAAACTGCTTTGGATCTGCAAACGTTTTGGAGGTACAAAAATGATATGGACCTCCTCTAGCACAGTGTTCAGTATGGTGTAGCTGTAACTATGCACTGCCGGGAGGGGGCGAAAAGTTTGATGCTTGTTTTTTTTTTGCTTTTGAATGGTAAAGTTTGTGAATGCTGTATTGCCATTAGGCACTTTGAGTTTAGAAATGATTTAGATATTGTTGAATAGGGAAGATTTGTAGTAGTGTGCAACCACGCTTAACTTTGTCTCTGTGTCGCTAGGTGGCGCCACCAGAAAATGTGGAAAAATGTGGTCAAATTTGGGGTTTCTTGCAGCTCAACAGCGACACAATGAACCTAGCAATATGAAATTTGGCTTGGAAGCATATGCCATGGGTCTACTCTCGTATGCCAAATTTGGTCCATATTGGTAAAGGGGTTGGGTACAACAGCCCCCAAAGTTCAAAATTTAGTCATATTTTATGGTTTTCACACATCAGGGACAACCACATGTACCAATCAGTTGTACCAACCAATCTGTTGGACGTGGAATAGTACACAATAGATTCATTCTCGCACATCACATTTAGCCCCAATCGGCAAAGGGAGGTGGCTATCGAAGCTACTGATTTAAAATTCTGTCAAAATCGCGTTTATTTTGGCAGTTTTTTGCCCCATGAGGCGACAATTAACACTGATAAGGGTGAAAGTTGACGCAAAGAGTACACCATGGATTTACTCTCGCATGCCAAATTTGACCCTGATGGACATAGGAGGGAAGATATTAAAGCTTTAGTTTTCAAAATTTGGTTTAAATCATGGTATTTCAGCATTTTTTGCGCCCAACAGGGGCGTCAGTATATACTGATTAGGGTGCATACACAGGGGCGTAGCCACGTTTTCTGCGTTGGGGGGGACGACAACTAATCAGGGGCGCTATTGAGTGTAGCCAAGGGCGCCGGATCAAATTATGAAGTGTTAAAACTGTAATTTGATTAAACTGTAATTTGATTGTTTGGATAAAAAAAACACAGGCCTATATAAAGGCCACCAGCAACACTAAACGATAGCACCATAGTTTGGCACAAAACTTTGCTAAACAGTTCACGGATATGTATGTATATTAGCATTCAGTGCACAAAGCGTCC
>Ga0209780_1000256_pt1 | contig 26627 bp, 16 predicted proteins | sample WorMetexBAHAMAS2_FD_187384 | JGI IMG/M metagenome (GOLD analysis project Ga0209780, IMG submission 187384) | Marine gutless worms symbiont microbial communities from Max Planck institute for Marine Microbiology, Germany - Inanidrilus exumae... | ecosystem: Host-associated > Annelida > Digestive...
ATTTAAGACCGGCATTATTAGGTCGACTCTGTCGAAGAGTCGACCTAAAAATAAATAAAAATAGCATAGATAAACTAAAACTCAATAGTAGTAACAGCAGTGGTAGTAAATAAAATATGCATTGAATTATTTCCAAATTCACTGTATAACAATGCTGTAATGAACAAAAAATAATCAGATCAGCGCAATCTACAAGACCAATTATTTACACCAGTAATATTACGTGTATCAAACCTGGTGTGGGTTCCAGTCCGAGTCAAAGATGATGACAGTGTCGGCGGTCTGCAGGTTCAGTCCAAGGCCGCCAGCGCGAGTGCTGAGAATGAACAGAAAGATCTCTGAATGTGGATCATTGAACACAGACAGTAGCTGACCGCGATCGTCACTCTTTGTCGTCCCATCAAGACGTAAGTACTTGTAGCCTTCATGCCAACAGCGTCTTGTTCGTGAGGAGATAAGAATACACTAAGTTAACTAGACGGGTACAAATTAACAGAAATGTCAACAGAAGGGTACATCCAGCCTCTGAAAAAATTCTTTTCAACAACAACCAGTGCTTGCAAGAACTAGCACAGCAACAAAACAATAACTAAGAACATTATTCGGAGCTAAAATTAGTACCTCGATAGTACAGGAAATCTTCCATGATGCTCATCAATGCAGTCATCTGACAAAACAGCAGACACTTATGTCCCGTTGCCTTCAGCTTGGGCAATATACGATCGAGCAGCTCAAACTTTCCGGAAGCACGATAAAGATCAGTTCTGCAGCAAACAGGTAACATCATCGTGTGATGCAAAGCAATCTTAAGATGAAGCACTATTATGATGACACAATAACCATTATAATATGTTGTTTTACACATTAGCTTGGAGTCACAACGTTAACTAAACATAGGCAGTTGTATTGACACATAGACCCATGCCGGCAACGGCCATAGGTAGCACAGCGGCATATAGGTATATAAAATACAGGCCATGGTCACTAGCAACCGTGCAATTGTGACGGTTTTCGTAACCGTGTGACCTTGACCTTTTGACCTCTGGGTCAATGCATGCCAAGCGACTGCTATAGGATATGTGTACCAAGTTTGGTGTAGATAGCTCAAGCCATTTTCCTTTTCGAGTGCGGACAAACAGACAGACTAACAAGACTGAACACGCTACCCACCCGGCGTGGCTATGCCGGCGTAAGTAATGACCACACACTTCCAGATCCAGACTGCTTAATTTCATGTGCACTACAGCAATTCTAATAGTGACATCTGTAAGCTATGACACTTGGTGGAATACAGATGCCACTTGGCATCTCTTGTGGGCCCAAGGAATGATGTATTGATGTATCAAGATCCCCCTAAGGGGGAATTTGGGGGTTGTCCGGCCCTTTGAAAAGTATTGAGAGTGTCTGCTGAGGTGTATGCAGCAAAGGAGATAATGCAATCCTCAATAATGGTATGACAGCGGGACTGCTGCAGCCAACTGGCCCATGTCACATTACATAGTCCCTGTGAAAAATCCGCCCTTCCTACCTAAATTTTGAGCTAGTTCTCGTAACTCATAGTGAAGGCATTAAGCCACTTAAAATTCTATACTGCAACCACCCATTCCAGGATGCAAGGAAGCAACTAAACAATTAGCCCCATACGGGACTGACGGTCAACTACTACTTAATGCCAACGTCAAAGTCACGTGACAAAAAAATGCGGACAAAAATCAAAAATCCGGCCCCGATAAGCTGTAGGTATTGTGTCCTAATTTAAGAATCCGCGGTCATTTGCCAGCCCCCACTGGATCTGGTCATGCTGCATACCGTCATGCATCAGTCATTGACCTCTACCTACATACCGAATTTCATTGAAATTGAAGAAACTTTTTGTGGACGGCTACTTACTGCCAACGTCAAAGTCACGTGACACAAAAACTAGTGCAAAAATCAAAAATCCGGCCCGACAAGCTTTAGGTATTGTGCCCTAATTTAAGAATCCGTGGTCACTTGCCAGCCCCCATTGTAAATGGGGAGGAGATAGCCTTTGAAAAATGGTCGAATTTCCGACATTCAAGAGCTCGTGACATTGACCTTGACCTTGACCTTAGATCGGGTCATACTGCATACCGTCATGCATCACTCGTCGACCTCTACCTACATACCAAATTTCATTGAAATCGAAGAAACGTTTTGTGGACGGACGGACGTACGTACGGACATTTGAGACCAGTTATTCAGTAAAGTTACATCGCTACTCACTCCATCTGCCCATGACCTTTCGAAAATGCTTCTTCAATCTGCGGAAATATGAAAGGATGATTGCAGATCTTGCGGAGCTGCATGATGGTGTTCATGAGTATTCGCGCTCCACCGCGACCCTACAAGCAAGTGCAAGAAACACTGTAGGTGGAAAACGACTACAAGACTTGTACCTCAGCAAATACCGACAGATCACTGCATGCTAAGCAACAGTGATCCACTGCGACTACACTTCTACCTACCTCTCTTTTAATGGTCATTCTCTAGACGAACCTGCATTAGCTAGTTCCCTTGGTTTTCTTCCTCCACTTGTTTTAGAACAGAACATTTCAGAATACGTGGCATGAAATGTTATGGACAAGAAGTCTTTCCTGTTACCCAACCATCAGTGTCAAAGCACTGAAGGAAACACTGAGCACTAACCATGACCAGTAAAGTAAAGTAAAGTAAAGTATACGTCGATTTGTATAGTGCATCGTCGTAACTACCTCTAATTCACTCAAACATGGATCACAGTTTTACCTGCAAATTACACCATGCCTGCCTTTACTCACCAGTCCCAGAACATCACCGCCCTTTGGATGGTACTCATTTTACCGTCCCACGGAGGGTAGAAGGCTGAGTCGACCTTTGTGGTTGGTTATACCGAAATAAAGTGCCGCCTCCGGGAGTCGAACCCGGTCACGGTCACCCATCCCAGTACTAACTGGGCTCAGCGTGGGTTAACCTCATTGACCGAGACCAACGACGTTACCACTACGCCACGCCGCCACCAGTGGCACGGCGTCATCCTTCTTTCATCCACCACTGGACTCCTGATAGAGATGCACTGCTCTGTTTGTGTCACCTCTCTTCTGAAAGCAGCCTAGATTTCTGTAATCATCGTAGCCTAAGCTAAAATCCAAGCCTTCTGTCACTGACTAACTGCATCAAAGTACTGCCAGAAATAATATAGAAAGTAAATTCCCGTAACAGTTACTGACAACTCACATTCTTTCCTTTCTCTGAGCCGTCAGTCAGAAGAACACCTTTGCTCTGCATGTGGCGGTATAAAAGTCGCTGCAGAGAGGACATGTCACACTTGATCACATACTCCACCTGCACAGTAATTACAATCACTAAACAATCATACTTAATTACACATCCCACCTGCAAGATAATTATAATCACAATACTACATACATCATACAACTATGTCCGTCCTCCTAATACTCGGCCAAAATGTATGCTGGCAACATCGTTTGCTGTCCCCTGGTGAGTCACGTTGAGTATGTGCCGCGGGACACACACATGGACGGCAGATTGTTACATGACGCTTACCGACAGATGTAGGGGGGTGTAAAATGTATCACTGCTGACACAAATACATTCACTTAGCCGCGTCTTACTGAGTATACTGAATGACAAACAAAAATCATAGCTGTTATGCAAACAGATAAATGGTATCAGAAAGAGGTTGGTTTGTTGGAGTTTAACAGCGCTTTCAACACAATTTAGGTATCAGAAAGGGTACAGCAGAGTTCAAAGTATGCACTGACAAAGCAGTGGGTCACTTTATCTTTCGCTAAAACCAAAGTCTAAGACCAAAAGTCCGGTTTCAGACCTAATTAATGCAAAACGTGAAGTGATGCTAAAGTTTGGTCTGAGACGAAAGTCTAAAACCACACTTACCGCTCAAACCAAAGTTTAAAACCAAAGTTCGGTCTAAAACCGAACTTAATCTGAGCAATCTGGTCTCAAACCAAACCGTCCTAATGCATTTAGATAGGCAATTATCACTAATCTCTTAGAGTTAAGACTTTGGTCTAAAACAAATCACTTTATCTTTCGCTTAATCTGAACTCGGTCTAAAACCAGGTTTTAGCCGTTCAGATTAAGCTTTGGTCTTAGACTAAGGTTTTAGACTTTGGTTTTAGCGAAAGATAAAGTGACTCAGTGTGTAAGCACAAGTCTCAGTTGAAATGAATGCAGATAAAGCTCTGTTGTTATCATTAACCGTCTAGTTATCCAAGCTCCAGCGATATTAGAAATAGTCTGCCTTTTAATGAATGACTAAGCTGTGCATTTTTCACAATGTGGATGGTAACCACTGCAACCAATCATAAAAAACACACACCTTGGCTCTTTGTACGAAAGCCTCCTAATGTAGGCAGAATCTCGTTAACTAACCGAAAAATGCACCATAAGTGAAAATAACAGCAACAAAACAACTCTGCTTTATTTTCAACTAAAATTTAAAAACATTCTGTTGCCAGATAGATCAAAGCTAGGACAACTGTTCTTCTCTTACCTTCTCTGGCAGCTGTGACTCTACTTCCTTCTTCAGCCGACGCAGAAGGAATGGGCGCAGGACTTTGTGCAGACGACGGATGATCAGTAGTGTTTCCTCATTATTTAGCTCCACCTTTGCACAAATAAAGCGACATATTGCTAACACTTTACTCAAAGCTACTTTAATGATAAACTAATTGATTTATTGTTGAAAAGTAGTCCACTGTCACTCAGCTTTTTCGCATTACTGTTGAAAGGCCACATTGCAGTGAGGCAGATTTTTCACAGGGGCAAAATGTAATGTGACATTGACCAGTTGGCAGCAATGCAGTAAGCTGCAGCAACGGCACTGTGATCATGTAATGCTGTCACTGATTTTTGCAGCAAACAATGCAACTGTGCTTTTACAATGCCTTTCAATGGGCTGGACAACTGCAAAATTGCCCCTTCCGTTTGGGGGATCTAGTCCCCATGTAATACGTGGTGCATTGGGCACACCTGAGTCTACCCTCCAATCGGCACCCTGAGTGGTTCTGCCATTTTTGCAGGGCTCAAGAATGCGACCAACAGACAGACCACGCTACTCCATCTGTAGCAATAGGCCGACTCATCTAGCTATTGATACTATGTGAGCCTAAAATTAAACACAAACAATTAATTGACTGAATTATCCACAACGTGAACATTTAATGTAGACTACTATGAGAAAAGAATGCAAGAAATCATAGGTCCACGATGCAGCAACAGTTTGGAAACATGGACAGCCATAACTACTTCAACACAAAGCACAAAATAACTATGAGTAAAAAAGACTTGTTTGACACCTTTTCACCAGTCATCGCAAATGGAGCATTGAACCACTGTTCAAAGTTGGCACATGACTTGAAGATACTCGGCAACAAAAAATTCAGCAATGCCCACAACTCCGGCAACTTGTTCTGCCACAGTCAACAGCATTCAATTAACTATACATCACATTCAGTTTTTGTGTAACTGGCCTTCTTTACTGCAGTGCATGTATGTGAGACATCACACAAAGTACAACAATCCAATCCAATATTAACATGCACCACTCTGGGTGCATAGCGCTATATGAAGCCAGCATTCTCCAGAAAGGTCAATTCTGAGCAGCATCTCTTGCCTCCAGCAGCTCCATGTCAAACAAGGTCACGTCATGGCTGATGTTTTTGAGCCAGGTGGAGAGTGGTTGCCCAGGAGGTCTTCTCCAGAGCTCCGGTGGGGGCTCAAACAGTATTTGGTTTGCATCCGCCTCGCCATCCATACAAACTATATGTCCAAACAGTGCAAGACAATAGAGAAAAGTGGAGGTTGTTCAGTCATTTCTGATGAAGTCGTGCCATTAAATGTTAAGGATCCGCAGGAACAACAACAGAAATTACACAAACATGATAACAATATATATATAAACATCACAGTGGCATAAAGTAAACTAGTTTATTGCAATATGTAAAATAACGACAAAATGAACATCAGTTGCATTATCCGGTGTATTGTGACTTTCTAGAGTTTTGCACCATACAAATACAGTTACGTCTTACTTAATTATTTCGTAGAAACAGTGCAAAATGGGGACATAGTGATTATGGAACAATAATACGAACTTATATGCGCTCTATCGTATGGCACCATTTCCAGTGACCTGGAGTGACCCTTAAATACCCCAAACCACACCATTTTCTATATTTTGTATCATCGTTCATATCTACGTAGTGGGTGAAGATAGACTTCAAATTTGGTAGATAGGTTGATCGTAGCAAGTGCTAGACTATGGATGGCAAACCATCCTTAAAGTGGCATGGTCAGGTCAGGCACCAACCATATCTCTGGAACGGCTGAAGTTACAGTCGTTAAATTTTGTACACAGGTAGACAGGCTGTCAAGTCCCAGAACAAGAATGACAAATCACCCTTTAAGGGGCGTGTTCAGGGTCACATGACCTGTTTCAATCTGTGCCTCTCCAGCCTCTGTGAAATTTGCAAATTTCTCATGAAATATGAAAATTTGTTAACAAGTAGGCGTAAATTTTCACATCTCTCATGAAGTACATAGGTCAGATAGCAACAGTAATGACAGAAGTACAGCTGGCGGTGGCTACCTGCAGTGGAGTGCCAGTCAACAGTATACGATGTGGTGCCATGTAATATGTGTTCAACACTTGTGTCAGCTTGCAATGATGGTTCTTCATGCGATGTCCTTCGTCAATGATCATGTACTTCCAACGAATCTACAACCACCACCACCAAGTTAGTTAGAGTATAATGTCCCTTTTCAGCACAAATATGGCTATATCAAAGATGAAAGGTCAGGGGTGTAGTGCTATCCCTACCCAGTAAAGGAAGGCCAGCGATATGTTAACCTCAACCTGGCCGCCTTTTTGTTCAGCAGACACCCAAAAAAGGAATTGAGAGGCTCACTTAAATTATTACGCTATCGCCTACAACAGGGGAGTAAGAAAGGGAAAAGTAAAAGATAATAAAAGATAGAGTAAAAGGCTGGAAGGTGAAGAGATAAGAGGGAGGGGTTATTGCCCAGTCCCATACGGGGCACAACCAACACCAAAGACCGTGTCCTGAATATACACAGATACGTACATACATGGATAAATATATATCACCACAAAACAGACGCTGAAAACTGAGCCAAAAATGAAAACTGGAAAATTCAAATTACATGAAAAGTACATACATTCAAAAATAATCAGCTGTAAATGAGAACCACACAAAAAAGAACCAAGAATTTATGTAGTAGCTGTATACAAAATATGACAAATGTAAATAGCAAATTCAGTAAAACCAAAAAAAATCATGATTAAAGAAACACGTTCTTGGCTGCCACTTTGGAGAGACAGGCACGAGATGCAGCCTGTTTATCGAAAAGTGGCAGCCAACAACATAGTTCTACATAAGAATAAGATTAAAGAGTATACATAAAATTGTGCTAACTGACACACAAGCCCGTGAGAACAGTGTCTCACAGCAGCATGGAACTATGCACCGCAGCCAATCCACAATGAAATTATCAGATGACATCATCCTTGGCTGAGTGCCCTAAGCTGATGGTCTTCAGCAACAGTAAGCAGGTTTTAGTGCCAAAATACCCTCGCCAACAGCTGGCGACTCATACTTGACAAAACTGCATGTATAATAATAATAACAGTAGGAATTAGCTGCCAACAAACAAGCAAACCTAACACAATGTGACACGCCTAACAAAAACAAAGAAACAAAACAAATAAAAAGAATCAAGAGACAACAAGCCTTGGACAGTGTCGCCTTGTCTTTCATAACATATTCATACGTCGTGACAAGAACGTTGAACTTTCCACTTTTCAGTATTGGCTGTGTATAGCGTCGCATGTTTGGTGAGCCTTTATATGCGACCTTGATGACAGTTGGAGCCCACTTGTCAAACTCCATCATCCAGTTTGAGATTGTTCTATACAGTTTTGTAACAGAATCATCACATTTCACGTGTTTTGTCTCAAATTACCAAAACATGTCTTCTAACGTTGCACATTTCCCTGTTCAAGGGTTTGAACTTATTAACTAGAAGGGTACTTGGTACAGTACATACCCCAATTCAGTGTAATTACCGACAAGCAGCAGGTGTGCTAATCATAACCTTAACTGAAAATACTAATGCTTTAACTTTCCAAAATTTAACTGACTCTTCTCTGGTCCATATCTACCTATTGTTCAAATTTCATGAAAATCCACTGTTTACAACTTTTTGAGTTATCCTGCTAACAAACATGTAAACATGGATCAACATTACCCTGCCAACCTGTGGTGAGGTAGTAATGTATGATACTGCTTACACCCAGGTTGCTTCTTCTGAATGGCAGATCCAGAGCGTTTCCGGTTGAACTCATTTACACTTAGATCTCAGGAGAATTATACCACAGTATTAGCCAGTGAAACACGACTGCTTCGCATAATTAGTAACATATGATACAGAAGTTCTATGTATCAAGCATTTGTGAATAAAAGATTCGGTACCACAAATTTCATGACTTATCTATAACAGATGCACAAAACAAAAACACTAAATTCACCGCCATCGTTCCTCCACAGCATATCACACATTATACAGCAAAAAACGGATGTATTCTCAATATAAAGCTGAGTCATTCATGCAAAATGACAGCAGACAATAACATAATAGATCACAAACAAAAGTGTAAATACGTAAGACAAGAAGTTGATAATGGTGGCAGAAAAAAATAGAGAGTAAGTATCCTTCGTTTAATATTAACTTATTTTAAACCAAAACATAGTTCAAATCCAATGCAAAAAGTGAAGTGACACTAAAGAACTGTTTCAAACTCAGTTGAAAATCAAGGTTAAGACCAGTTATAAACCAAATTAGAGCATTAAAAAGAAGTAAGCAAGGAGACTGACGAGAGTGGGACAATAATGAGAAATGGTCCATTGGCACGTTTCTTCTCCATCAAGTATGTGATGAGTGCAATGGTTTGAATAGTCTTCCCAAGGCCCATCTCATCTGCTAGGATTCCATTCAAATTGTTGTTGTACAGTGACACCATCCACTCCAAGCCTTTTACCTACATAAATCAATGTTCAACTACAATAACACTACTGCTGTTAGTTGACAGTAATATCAATGTACATAACATATCTATCTAGTTACAGGGAAAAACTGATTCAAGTCAAAATATTTGTGAATCTATTCATTCACCTAATGAAGAATGATACATCTCAATTCGATCTTTACTATTACAGCTGATAAGCTGGTTTTTAACTCCCACTAGGAACGAGATAGAAATAGCTTAGGACTGTCAGTAGACTGTTACATAAGTGTAAGTGTAAATCATCATTACTAATCTGAAACTGAATTGTTGGCTGAACAAGATCTGAAAGGAATATGCTCTGAAAAAAATAAGCTTATAATATGAATCTAAAGTGTATAATTCCAACAGAAATTAATTATCACATAAGAAATTACATAGAATCTACTCTTCAGCAAGCAAGATAATGATAGAAACCAATCATAAAACATGAATAATTAGCTTAACAAAACCAATGATAAAGACAACTTTTACTGCATTAAACTTATTAATGTGATGTACTTATTCAGCAGTGACCTGATACTCTTTCAACGTTCCACCAACAAGCAGGTTGGGCTGTTCCAACACTCGTTCAGTGCTGCTATGAGCAATGTTGTAGTAAGTCTGGTTCGGCGTTTTGTACTCATCGTCCTCAATTCGAGCTGCTTTCCTACAATCACATCACATGGTCAGCACTGGCCAACAAAGCTGACAACACCAATAAAGATGTCACTTAAAATGACCATCACTAATATCCATAAACAGATAAAAGTACAAACATACACACAATGAAATGTATGCCATGTTAAATTATGTACGTTGTGGAACATACAATGTAAAGTACTGGCCAGTTTCATATATTTCAGTAACAAATTTGATCTCATGTTTATAAATAGACAATAAGTCAACTTGTTACGCTTGCCGCGTTCTAGCCGAAAGCATAATGTAATGGTCTGGTGTCCATCCATTCTGTCCCAATGGCATACTCACTGTGACTCACCAGGGGGCAGCATGCAATGCAGCCAGCGTACATTTCGGACTGCCAATAAAGAGAACAAACATACATGTTCTTATCGTGTGCATCACACACCATATGTTGCCAGCCAGTTCAAAGATACCTGATTGGCCCAATGTAGATGACCAATGGAGATAGGCCAAAAAAGAGACAAGAAGATTACAGAGCTACAGCAATTTACACAGTATGCTGTGATTTGTAGATTAGCTAGTGCTTGTAGTTACTAAGTAACGTTTTGTCATCCTAAGTAGCACATTACATTTTCAGTGGCCAAGCCTTCTGCTGTTACATGAACCTAGAATATTTATGTAGAGATCTGTGAATCACTCGGCCAGCCACAGCAGTCACTGGCTGCCTACTACTGACACTGTGGATATATTTAACCACATCTTTATATGCACAGTTTCACTGAGTTTTCTTCAAATATCAGTTGCTACAGTCAGTTGGTTTCAATTCTTACTGCATCAGTCACAACTTTTTTTCACAAAAACATGCAAATGCACATCATCAACTAGCTAATGCAAATGGCAATACTGATAATTCTATAAAGTGCATCTTCTGTTCTCAGAAACATCAACAATTGATTACAACTTAAAGATGGACTTGGCGCCACAGCGTCGATGTGGATGGCTTTGCCACCACATAACTTAGGCCTACTGTGACCTTGACCACTGACCAACAAAATCTGACGGGGTCATCAGTAGCGGCTAATGCACATTCCCTGTCAGTTTTATCAAAATTGTGCCAGCCATTCACGAGATATCATGGTAACAATATCTGACCGGATGAATGAATGTACAATGTGAGAGCCTAAAAACATGCTTTCACCAAGCATGTCGGTTTGTAAAGGCATTCAAGTGAAGCTAGTTAGTTGCCTCCTTGATCCCGCGGGGTGATTGGAAGTGAAATTTCTGTATTGTTAGATGCCTTCCTGATGCAGACTAGAAGAAACACTGACTGGATTTTACCTCACCTCAGCCACTGATCTGCTACATGGCTCCATTTACCGTGGGTCCAGTGCTCTTACATGTACACAAACCAAGAGTAAAACTTACTGAATAATGTAATGATATTGCCCGTGCTCTGCAGCTTCGTCTTCCTCCTCCTCATCATCTCCTGAGTCTGATTCCTTGAAAGCAAGTGACAAATTTCAATTACATTATCAATCTCCTAAACAAAGTATGCTTTAGCAGACAAGCAAAAAGCACAATTCAATACACATAACAACATGATCACTGGATTTCATTTATGGAGTATTTTCTGTTAAGCTGTTTAAGAGAAGCATCAGGTTTAACTGAACTTACTCCACTTGAGCTGTCATCTTCTGAGTCTTGACGTGGTGCAACTTCATAACTAGAAACAGAGCAGAAAAATACGATGTCAGCTAATGGGATGATTATAGCACTGTTTACAATGTGGCTGGGTACGATGACAAAAATTCTTCTTTCTAAAGTCCTATATTACTGTCAGCTGAGCATAAGAAGGTATTGTTACAATACACTTTGCGGCTTTGCTCACACTCACATGCATTGCTAGGTAACCATTTAAACCACTTAAACAAATATGCTGAACGCTGGCAGTGGGCAATGTGAATAATGAATGTTGTCATGTTTTCAGTCATTCAGTCATTATAAACATACTTGCTAGACTCTAAACGAGCATTCCTCCAACAACATGCCTTACCCCACTTCAGTCATCCTGCTATCATGTACATATCAAGGTGTAACACTAGCATATAAACATGACCAAAATTTGCAACAGCAACATTCCACTTAAAAAGATATACTCGCTGCTGAAACATACAATTGTTTTACAGCCAATATTCAGCTCAATCTGTGCTAGTCACCACCCTCAGTTAAGAACTAGAGGATTTAGCCGTGGCACAGTTTGACTGCCACACAGCCCTGCTGACAACAGCTAGTGCACTGGAATTAGGGAATTACTAAATTTTACTGTTTAGAATGGAAAACATTTGTTAAACGAGTCTAACATCCCTGCAAGAAAGGCATCCAACTCGTCTGCCATATCCTCATATTTTCCTCACAGACCTATGACAGAATACTCTTAGCCACAGTCAGCATGGCAAATAGGCTGACTACAATACGCAAATATAAAATATACTAGAATGTGGCAATTATCGTGTCAATTCCCAACATGAAGATGGCCAGTCTTGTGCAGTTTTGGCATGGCAATTCGATGCATAAACAAATTTTTCCACACCCGTATAATCTAGCACGTCGATCTCTGCCACTGTTTAACCGACCCCTACCAAATTTGGTAAAAGTATAGGCTAATAATCACTGCTGAACGCCGTTGTTTTCGATTTTCTATTTTCCTTCTACATCACTAGTGATAACACTATGTTGCGGTTAGACGTGAAATTGGGCGAAATTTGGGGGTTTTGCTCCTCATTTTCGCTGGGGGTACTTTTGGAAAATCAGCATAGCAGTGCTTCCTTTGGGGCTGAAGCCACGTAATGTGAAAAAGTTTCGAGAATGTCGGTTGACGGATATCGGAGAGTGTGAGTTGACAGATGAAAAAGAAGAAACATGCGCAAAACATAAGATCGTGTTTGCAGAATGGGCGATCTATTCAGTAACCAATAAACAGACTGTGAACAAAGAGCAACACAAGCAATACCCGGGATTCATTTCAAGCCAAGCATCCAGCTGACTGGCTAATGGGGCTTCTTCTCCAGTCAGTATCTTGCCAGATGCCGTCTCAATGACGTTCAGACGTACATCACTCATGTTGGAACCCTCGTCAATTCCTTGCGCAGCCTAAACATTAACTCATCAGTAACAGCATCGACATTGCAAAACCGGAAATTTAACATGACACATAAATAATGATATACCTAATAAATTTATTATGTGCAAAACTTACAACATAATAAAAACTCCACCAATGACACCATGTCCAGAAAAAAGGTGCCACTCTATTGTTGCCTCTAACTTTGCCAAATACTGATCGACTTTCAAAATTCTTTCACTGACAGACTTAGCAGTAAATTTGTAGTAAAGCGATAATAAAATATCCCACCACCCCTCAAATGCATCACCACACTACCTTAATTAGTGTCAGAAAAGCAGCAACCACCTGAAAGGTGTACGGTGATTAACGATACATCACAAGGTAGTGTAGCAACGTGATTTAGCACTAGTGGGATCTTTTACTAATACTTTGTTACAAATTAACTGATGAGTCTGAACTGAAAGAATTTTAAAAATCAATTGATATTTGGCTAAGTTATGGGTAAGAAAGTTGATTGCCTCAAGCATCATGTGCGACAGGGCAGTCCCGCTGAATGATGAACTCGTTTGAGATCTAACGCATGGAGGGCAGTAACTGTTATAATAGCATCACAGTCTTCAATAACCTTGGCTTCGTGATCGACAAGTATCAAACTGGTGTTTTCTCGACCATTTTTGTCTCACCGACTGATGTCATCAGTGACTGTCTGAAATTTGATCGGGTGCACAAGCATTTTGTCGTGACGTCTTTCTTCTTGGTTGCTACAGTTCTGTACAGTTGATGATTCTTTTCGTTTTTCAGTGTGACCACTGAAAATATCTTTTCATCAGTTGACAACATTTCGTTAACATCACTGGATGAATATTTTTCATCAACTGTTTCGAATGGCTCGGTATGCATGGCAGTGCACTTCACTCAGCTCTGGAGCATAGCCATTTTTGAGCAGGAACATTTCACACGATAGTATAGTGATGCATTCCTATTTACTACAAATTTACTGCTAAGTCTGTCGGCGAAAGAATTTTGAAAATCAGTCAGCATTTGGCTTAGTTCGAGGCAAAGATATATATAGTGGCAACTTTTTTCAGGACACGGTGTAAATCCCAAACACAATAAGATCAAGATTTAAAGTGTCATTCGGTTGAATTCATCCTAAAATATTAAAAAGCAAATTTACATGAAAATTTATTGCAAATTCTGAACTATCATTTTTTTCTCAATTTAAAACCTCTCAGGAAATTTCACCAGCAACTGCCAATAAATAACTGAAGCATTCAGTAACTGTAGCACGTACAATTTACGGCTGACATTTACCCCTGTTCCAGCAGCATCTTCCCCTTCAGCAGCTTCATCCTCCTTCTTTTTCTTCTTTTTCTGCTTACGCTCCTTACGCATCCTCTTCTTGGCTTCAATCTTATGTTCGGCCACGAGTTCAGTCAGGTTGGCAACGTACTCATCAGTTTGTGACAGAAGGAATGCCAAGCGCTTGTCTTTCTTCTGATCAATCAGCTTTCGGTAGCCTTCTTCATCCTCTGCCTTCAAACACAAGCACATCATTGTCATCAGCAATGTAATCAACGGACATGTCAACTTTTCAGAATCATGTATGCCACCATACAAGAGCACAGGCATGGACATGGTGTGTGCTTCTGTAATAATGCAGAAACAACAGCTATATCATCATCTCTTCTAGACTCCATCAACAACTTGGTAACAAATGAACTGGACACACAGGCAGTCTGTGTGTCCAGTTCATTTGTTACCAAGTTGTTGATGGAGTCTAGAAGAGATGATGATATAGCTGTTGTTTCTTAACAACAGGCCTTAATGACCGACAACAGCTGTTTCTACAAGAAGCTCATGTGCTATGTCAGTTAAAATCTTGTCAACTGCTGCACAACAGTACGAAAAATCCCATTTGAAAAGGCTTCCAACGGGTGAGTGTCACTGAGTGACTCTGACAGTCACTCAAGGACACCGAAATGGCCGCTATTTGATAGGCCACATATCAGTTCATACTAGTTGTGGAAGCTGAATCTAAGGCACAAGAAGGATAGGAGCTAAGGGGATTAGAAAGCGAGCTGGAAAAGATGAGTTTTTAGATGACAGCAGAAACTAGCTGGGCAGGTGGATGTTCCGAAAACTGGAGTGACACAGTTCCAAAATTTTAGGGCCTACAACACTGAAGCTTCCACATGTTACAGTTAGGATCATGCCACTAATCATCAGAGTACACCTCAGTAAAAGATGACATAATAATTACTTAACCGGATGTTACTGTCACAACAAATGCATGCTCTGTGGAACACACACAATTTATGGGGAAGAACACGCTTTGTCAACAATGAACGTACCATCAGCCGACGCATACGTTCTTTCTCAATGCGTTCCTGTTCCTTCTTCTGCTCGCGCTCCGTGTTCATGTGGTAGACCATAATAGCCTTGTTCAGCTTGGACACCTTGCCCGTGACATTCCTATGGAACTCCTTGAAGTCTTTTGCATGTTGCAGCACCGCATTCAAATATTCCTACAAGTACATAGGAGATTATTTCACACAGTAAAAACAGCGACTCTTTCCTCTCATTACCACTACTACTGCTAGTACCACCACCACAACCATGAACAACACTACCACCAATAATTTCAGTTTTTGTTCAATAAAAAGTGAACTTCTGGAGTTAATCGGAGCAGGTCTGTCAGACCAGACACTCTTTCTGACCCAACCAACAATGTCAACACATCAAAGGAAACTCAAAGCACTGATTCCAATTGGAAAACCGCCCAATGAGCCTCATTCATTCCTAGTCCACCAACTGACCGTGCTGGGAAGGGACGCCAGCTCTCTCAGGCCAGTAATAATGTGGTCATAAACAGTGATTTAAATCTGATTACATTACTCTACGGTAACTAGCGAATTCACACACAAAACGAAACATGTGCTTGTCAACTTAAATAGCTCTGGCTCATGCATCAGTAATAATGTGTCTATCATTCTCAGAACAGCTAAGGGTCCCGACCAGTCATACTAATATAAGTAGTTGGTGACAACTATGCATGATAACAGTGTACATAAGAAAAAATACACAACATCCTATTACATCTCGCATGTCTTCCTTTTGTTAGTGATCACCCTCCACAATAAATTCTTATTTTATATACCCAACAAGTCATTTTATAATAATACCTCACTAACTGCCATGTCATTGCAATGCCAAAAAGTAATATTACATTAACACACTATCATACAATGTCAATAATGCACATGTAAAAACAACAAGGCAGTGAAAAAAGTGGGAACAGCTAATGATGTTTCTTTTTCTCTTCTACCATCCACAACGGTATGTGCAAGGCAACACCACATCGTGACTAAGATGACAAATTCACACTGGTGAAAGTCATCGGCCATTTAAGTAGCACCATACAGCGTCGAAAAACAGCACTGTTTGAAAGCAAAAATCACAAAATTCCACACCTTCGGTCCAGCAACAACAACACAAAAAGTACTGTACCTGATGCTTTTGACGCTTCTTACGCTCCTGTTCAATCTTCTGCTGTTTCTCCAACTTCTCCGTAATTCTGGCCTCACGCAGTGACTGGTGTTTTGGTCGTTTGTACGCATTACAGTTGAGTGCCGTCTGCAGTGTTGTGTCTCGGCGCATGCATGCAACCACATCTCTGCGCAGCTGTACACAACACATGCAAGACATTCACACGCGCTGCAACACTAACAAACAACGTGTTAAATAGACTGCTATATTGTTTCAGCTACCTTGTGTAATATCCTCAGACAGCCGACTTAAAGGAGTCGGGAGTCAGTTAGTGTATGGAAAACGGATGAGGTATTTCGACTCATTCTGCCGGATGGTATCACGACTAGCAATCCCAATAGTTTCGACCTAATCTGTAGCGAGTGCAGAAACAGGTCAGCTGAACACAAGACTGAAAGTACCAACTGTAGTTCCAATTAACACACACATTAACAGCAAGTCAGCAGAACTTCATGACCCACTGGTCGCATAATAGATCATTTTTCAGACAAACAGACACAAATCAGCTGATAAGAAACTGCAAATTAGACACGTAGCTATCTGTCACATAATGCACTACAGTTTAACAAAGCATATATATGCAGTGGAACAAATTACAAGCTTTATCCACATTCGTTCATCTCTGGTGGTGTGTACGTCCAAAGTTACAACATTTAAATGACAACCAATTTGCCGAGGAAAGTATTCTGCGTGTGAGCATCATGAGCTGCAATAATGATAGTAACCTTCTGCCCCCTACACTGACAGTGCATAGTATGTTCACCTGGCGCTGAAAGTTGAGCAGTCGCAATGCCCGCAGCTCAATCATAGCACTCGTCTTCAGATCATCAGCCACTACAACTGGCAAGTTCTCAAGTTCCTCGATACGCTTCGCAATCCGGTTTGCAACTCTTCATTAACACAAAACAAACATTTCATCTGAGCCGATTCCACAAACTTGTCAAATGACAATTTATCTTAACGGCATTTAAACTCTTTAATTTAAACTGCTACTGATACTCTTTGTTTTTTTTTGTTTTACATGCCTAGTTTTCTGGAGTTACATGAGAGGTTAAGTTTCCTAAAGTAAAACTGGGATTGCTGATGGTTATTAAATGCAAATACAGGACTGAAGCTAAATATAAATGACTAACTAATGAAAGTGAAATGCTGTGAAATCAAAAAAGCTGTGCTGTAACGTATTAACAGCAGAAATATACTAGAGAAAATGTCATATGTAACGCACAGAATACAACAAAGGAATGACCAAAGAAAGACTATTACCGATTTTCTCGTTCCGTAAGCAGTGTCATTGGGTCTAGGCCATTCGGCTTGGTAACTGGTGCAATTTTGTTGTTTCTTTGTTGTGCAGCAACAACGGCCTGCAGTGATGCTGGAAATGTGCCTGGAACAGGCGGCTGACCTGGTGGTCCGTACATCTTTTGACCCGGTCCACTTACTGATGGCTGTTGACCTATGCCAGGAGCAGTCTGGTATCGCTGAGCATCTGATTCACCTGCATCAGCAGCCGTATGACCAGTGCTGCCTGAAGCACTCGGAAAGGATGGCTGCATTGGGTGCATTCCTCCACGCTGCATCTGAGCAGACTCTACAATTGTAGAAATACACACACAGAATGTATCTATATGGCGTACATGAACTCTAGCATTTCAAACCCTACAGTAAGCCTTTCAGATTTAATGTGTAGCAGACACTACCTGGCAAACCAGGTAATTCTGTGCATTCTTTTCACTGAAATAAAGGTATGACACAACTTACACGCTACTAAATATCAATCATCAAGCCAAATATACTCTCAGCCACTCTGGCTCCCTGGCAGTTTGCTTGCACAGATATAACAGTGTGCTTGCAACCTTGGTAAATTGTGACATAAGCAGCTGCAAAATATCAACATTAGGGTTGATAAATAAGTACTGAAAAATCCATCACGATCTGTTTTAATGGTTATTTGCCAACTGAATCTGCCCCCCCCCCCGCTTACTTCCCACACTTTTCTGCTGGAACAGAGCCTTTCGGAATAAGTAGCCGAGGTTTTCCTAATGGGTAGATGCCCTTCCTGCCCCTTGAAAACGGTTTCAAATCACTGAAGGAAACTCAAAACCAACCAGTGGTATGGCTTTATCATTCCTTCATTTACCACCAGACTCCTGAAGCAAGGGGCATGTACCCCTCACCAGATGTAATTCTTTTCATCAATATCTGACGTCATCAGCCACCATACAGGGTATATACCCTGTATGGTGGCTGATGACGTCTGATATTGATGAAAAGCATTTGTTAGCATTTTCATTCTGCTAGTATTCGATTCTGAAAGTTCAAAATGCAACTGTATGCACTGTGAAAATAAAAGTGAGAATGGAGTTGCTCCACTTAGTCCTTTCATCCGATGTGCACCAACACGTTCACCCATACTTATGTGCATTGCCACAAGAGTGGTAGCTCTTTCTTACAATTGCAAACTGTTGAAACAAATAAGCCAAATGCTGGCAGGTCAGCTAAACGTGGTCAGCCAAACACGTGGATCATCAATGTGTGTGGTCTTGGTTTCACTCATGCAAACAGACCAGTAAAGCCAAAACATCAGCATGTCAAGACAGCAGTGGAGAAACAGAAAGCCAAAAATTTTTGAGAATACCAAAATGGGAATTTCTGTTTTCGGTGGACACACTAGTGATGTTGTTATTCAGTTCTTCTCAGAACTGTCACTGTCAAAGAAACCCTTTTCTGTGATGTACATTAGGAAATAAAATAAAAAGATGACACAGCCGTTTGATGAACAGTCCGAACTAAAAGTTGACTTTCCAGATTTAGTTCACATCCCAAAAGTGAGCAAACATTGCATTTTTCACACTGGCCATTGTTTACAGTTTGCTTTCAATTATCAAATATATTTGCAATACAATTTCACAACTGTAGTCAACATCATATTAAAAGTATAACTACAGGCTTCGCCCCTAGACCCATCTATGGGTTTATCATGCTGCGCTCTCATCTTCCCCTTCTCTTTCCGTTTCTTACACTTTCCGTAAGAACACATACATGGTGTTCTGTTGGTAGAGATCCCACATACAGATGCTACACCACCTCTGTCCGGCTGTGTGAATGGCCACAGGGTGTGGTCTGCCGGCATTATGAACTGTGATCTGGGTTGTCGGAGGGACTGCTGATTGGCTGTTAACTTTGCTGATATACTTAGTGTCATTGTTTTATCTTAGCTGATTTCTCATAAATGCAGATCTCGATATCGCCTTCTTACACCGACAAAATTATCAACTACGATTCGTAACAAACTACATCTCAATGTTGCTGCCACTGACAGCTTCCCATCAATGTTTTGTGCTAACGTATCGACGAATAGTTGCTGAGATCTGGTGAACGCCCTTAGACTATTAAGATATAAGATACTGAAATACATGCAAACATTAGTCAAATAATGTATGAAGATATTCTACATAAAATACAAACAAACATAGCACAGCAAACTCACCAGAAGCACTGTAAGGTCTCTTGCCTTCAGCAGCAAGGCGAATGTTTTCTGGCAGTGGTTGATTGCGAGCAAGGTAACGATATGCAAGAATCTGAGCCCGCAGTTGCTGCATCTGCATTTGTGTCATTGTAATCGTCGGCTGCTGTCGTGGCGCAACTTCACTCGGTGCTGGCTCAGTTCCCATCATGCCATGACTGGAGCCTGCCAGCGAGTCTTGGCCAGCTGTGTTGGTGGTCCCTGCCTCACTCGGCATTGCAGGTGCTCCACCATTTAATTGTTGATTAACTCCACCTGATGGCATCGGTGACATTTTCTGCTGGGTCATGCCAGGTCCTGGTGCTGGTGTAGTGGCCATGCTAGTATCACTAATAGGCCCCTGTGACATACCAGATCCACCTACCATCTGACCACCCGACATACTGGCCATACCAATCATGCCTGGACCACCCATACCTCCTGCTGGGCCACCTGGCATCATATTCTGGCCACCCATCGCCATTCCACCCACTGCACCAGCTCCTGGCATGGCAGTCGGTCCAACAGGCATTGACCGGTTGGCAACATGACTACCTGGCATTCCAGACGATGCATCTCCCACCATGCTTTGCTGCATAGGCATGTGACCTCCAGGCATACTGCCATGTGGGGCTCCCGGCGGCACTGCCTGTGGGCCCATGTGATGCATGCCTTGAGGCATCATACCCTGCTGCATGCCAACCTGGCCCATCTGTGGCACACCCATGTGACTCATCTGAGGCATTCCTTGCTGTCCCATGTGAGGAGGCATTCCAGAGTGACCAATCTGCTGCTGTGGTGGTATACCTTGCTGGCCCATTTGTGTCATCCCTTGCTGGCCCATTTGTGGCATCATTCCCTGAGGACCCATCTGAGGCATTACCTGTTGACCCATCTGCTGCATCGGTTGATGTCCCATCTGAGGCATGTGTCCCATATGACCACCTGGCATTGGATTCATTTGGCCTCCGGCTGCGTCCTGTGCACCCATGACTTGCTGTGATCCAGGTGCCATGTTTCCCCCAGCCGGCACTGTCTGGTTTCCTATACCCATAGGAGACTGACTGGGCACATGCCCCTCTCCAGACGACATGATTCCCGGTCCAGTTGGTACTCCAAGACCACCTGCCATTGATCCACCATCCACCCCAGGTGCAGGCCCACGACCCATTACTTGGCCCTTCATCATGGCATGACCAATACCAGTCTGTCTTGCCATCATATCCCCCGGCATCATCCCTGGAGCTGATCCAAGCATACCATGGCCACCAGACATCATGCCAGGACCACCTACCGGCGTGGCATCAAAGCGCTGCTGTCCTGGTCCCGTTGAATGCATCATGCCTGGTGCAGCAGTGCTCATTCCGGCAGAGCCAAAATACTGTTGACCTCCCATTGGTCCACTGGGTGCATTCATTTTATCACTGGCCATCTGTCCACCAAATACATCTGCAAACAAAACACAGACATATTAAACTGCAGCCAAAAAGCACAAAACAAAACCCATTTAACAGTTCTTTATCCAGGACAACCAGGGTGAGACAGTACCAGATAAAACATTCGCTCGCTCATTCCCTATCACTGTGGGTATTATTCAATATCTTTCATTAACTTCATCCAATTACTATGGTCTATAGATAGGGTGAAGTGATGTCACGGTAATTCATGGTCACGATACGATCTCCATGTTGTAGGGCACAATGTGGTACTGTGCAAAGTTAATTGGTGAAGATTTGGACATTATTTAAATAAAACTGAATCAGTATGTTTAAGAACTTACTGCTAGTGCCAAATAGGCGATATGATGGTAAGTGCTTCAAAATGATTACATTTCCTTGCCCTACACCACGGCTGCCAGAACAATATCGATAAAAATATAGAAATTTTTCTTAACGTCACTGTCAACCTATGTATAGCAATCTCCTTGCTTAGTTGTTGGGCATGATTTTCTTTGGTCTACGATAAACCCTCCACTTCACAATCCATGCACTTTTTTCGCCCAATCATTTTTGTCCCTTCTTGAAACATGCCCACACAATCTCAACCTATTTCTCTCCATCACTGTAATTATCTGTTCAAGGGATGTCAACAAGTCTATAGCAATACACAAATTTCGTTCTTGATCCCGGGAAACAAGTTTTTCAAATTCTGAGAATCTAGAATGGTTAAAAATAACACCTGTCGCTTAATGCTTGTTGTTATCGATTGCATACGAGCAAGCATGGTGTAACAACTTTAGTAATTACTGGAGCGAGCCATGCTGCAGTAGCAAGGACGTTGCGATGAAACAAAGAAAATTGGCCAGACTGTGTGAATGTGGCCACTGCAGTCGGCCTGCATGAGTAGTGATGAAGGATTGCCACCTTTCACCCGCTAATTTACCAACTGTTAGACCTATGTTTAGTGGAAGTCAGAGCGTGTCAATTTGTACTCGACAATGTTTGCTTGTCGTCTGCCAGTTGTCTTTCATCCAGACTGGGCTTCACTATCAACAGTATATAAAGACATCGACTTCTCCTACCACAACAGATTGTTTCATAGACTGTTAATCATTTAATCTGCACTTACATACAGTGATCGTTTGGTACATATGTAGTCATATTATATATACAACACTGTCGTGGACCTGCAGACAAAAAAGAATTACAGTGTTCCTGGACAGTATACGCTAAGCGGCATATACAAAGGTGCATGCACTCATTAACTGCACACACCTACAACTACGGACAATGTCGCTGGCAATGCGGACCTGCCACCTGCCAAAAAATTGCAGAAGTGAGAGTGCACTCGATCAGCAGTCCTGCAGCATGGTGCCACCAGCAATGAGTGGAATGACTTTGATAAGTACATGTTGGCGTCCGCTGACAACAGTTCGGCTGTCAATGTACTGGACTGGTGGCTCAACAACAAATCGGTGTATATGGACACGGATGCTGTCGTCGATGCCTTCTTAGTGTACCAGCAACTTCAGTATGATCAACGAGGCTTATTCAAGCAGTAGTGCTTTCACTTGCAATATAAATCGTCTCAAAGTCAACGTCAGTGTAACATCTATTTCGGGATGTTAATTCCCAGGAAATCTCATTCCTGAGTGTTGATCGGCCAATCCCAAGACTCAATCGAGACTCGATTTGGACCGAGTACCTACCCTTGCAAAGTCGCGGCCTCACTTAATCCCATGACTACTGCACTCTCCAGTCTGCCGTTTGGCGGGTCCGCTCCATCGGCGACATCGTTGTCAGCATTTGTGGGCCAGCAGAGTTAACGAGTGCGTGTACGCACCTTTGTATGCATGCCAGTCAAAATCAAAGACATCTGGCGGACGACAGTAAGTAGACATGTCCAGAGCCATTCATTGACATGCTCTGACTTAAACACTAAATGCAGGCATAACTTAGTTTCGTTCACACCGGATGCGCTGCAGTGTGTCACGTTGCGCAACACAAATGCAACATCCAGTGTGAACAAACTTTTGCGGCATCATGCGGCATTTGCAGATGCTGTGGTAAAAACGACGCAATATGCTGTGTGGTGCCACATGGCACTGCAACAATGCATGTCCAGTATGAACACTGCCAGTTTATTCAATGTGTTTGATTAGTGCGGTGCCTCCGCAATGCAAAGAAACGCATTCAGTGTAAACAAACCTTAACAGTTAATCAAGTTAGCAGGCGAGAAGATAGTAATCCTTTATATCTAATAAAGGCCTGAACGGAGTATACATTCTCCCATGCCAGCGACTTGAATACAGAGAGTCCGGGAGAATAGATGTTTGCGCTTAATGGCTTCTTCCGTTCCCAAACTTTGCTGGTCACTTTCACTTCACGACACCGCGGGTCCCCACAATGTTATACCCGCTTCTGCGGGTATCCAGTGTCCCCAACCCGTACGGCATTTTAATCTCTGCAGCAACCGCCTTGACACTGCTTGGTCAGCTTCATTTCGCTGAAGCATCTGCGCTAATGCGTAAGCCATTGTATGCCTGGTGGTATACGATCGATAACAAGCGCTGAGCAGCAGGTATTACTGTTACCTGCTCTCGATTCTCGGAATTCGAGAAATTTATTTCCCAGGATCGAGAAAAAAATTCGAGTCTCTGAGTCATGTGAGACTCGTTAACATCTCTACATCTATTATTACACTACTATGCTAACATAAGCAGTATAATGTGGTGCTCTAGCAAAAGCTACAGGCTCTCTCCTAATGAGAATGTAAATGATAGTTCACAAAGGTACTGTACCAAACAAGGTGTCGCCCTAACGACCGCCCACACGCCTGGCAGCCCGCCGGCAGCATTACAGACAAAGACGACTACTCTGGCCCCCTACACTATGTGTAGGCGGGCCAGTAACAACTTAGCACTGGGCACCTGTTAGTACTGGTCACCTGTTAGTGGCAGCCTTCCTATCTTGCTGTCCAGTTAACATTGTATCTGTACCGTTTGCTTCATAGTTATGCAAATAAATAGGAAAATAAACAATAAAACTTGAGTACACATCAGCTCCAGCAATAGTTCAAACGTATTTTTGAAACAACTAAAGGAAAACTTGAATTACAGGTGACAGGTATCCGAACTAAGGTATATAGCAAGAGTCCAAAAAGCCACACATACTATTGTCTGCTGATGTTGGAGCAGATGCCATGCTGTTGTCAGCTGCTTCCATCTGCATAGACACACTTCTGTGTAGTCAAAACATCAATTTTCTTTGTATGCACAGACATTTGCACAAACATTGTAACTGACAGAAAAAAACACATGCTATCATTAATTACGTTTACTTTAGAAATGTGTGTGTCTTAACAAATACAGTATAATGCACAGAAACTTTCCAAAAAATTCTTACATCTACAAAATTATATCAACAATGTTTTGAAATTTCAAGCGGTCAAAGGCAGACTTCCAGTCAGATGATGGCAATGACTTTCAGTGACTATCTTTATGCTTTTTGAGTGTTTAGGCTGAATTTTTTATATGATTATGTGTCATCTTCGTCTTTTGTACTTTCATGTAGGCAGACTGTCTGTTAATAATTAATATTGTGCACTAGTAATGTTTCATCTTATTCGCTCGTTGTTTCGAAGCACGTAAATTATCGACTTTACACTACAGGAAATATGATTGAAACATAAGACAGTTTCATGAAAGTACGACAATGAGATAACACCAACCCAGGCTACATCGGATACCGCATAAATATAGGCAACGACCTGCGTACGTTTTATTTCACTAGCAGGGTTGTTGACCATTGGAATAGACTGCCAAATTCAGTAGTTAAAGCCAATAATAGTAAATTAGTTATAAAAACAGACTTGATCAATAGCTCTACAGACTACACTTCGCGATCGAGCGGCGGCATCCGGATTAGTTACATGTAGGAAACTCACTGTCACACACGTAGGAAACTCAGATAATAGCAGTAGCTACTACATGGAAGGCAGTGAGTTATCTGAAGTAAGTTATAAAAAGGATTTAGGTGTATGGGTATCATCTGATATGAAATGCTCTAAGCAGTGTTTGCATGACTTTAATAAGGCCACTAGAGTTTTGGGTATGATTAAGAGAACAATTAGATTTAAGGACACCAGGGTAATGCAGAGTTTGTGTAAAACACTAGTTAGGCCTCATTTTGAATATTGCAGTAGTGCTTGGAATCCGCACTATATAAAAGATAAGCAGCTGATCGAGAAGGTTCAGAGGAAGTTTACGAAAATGATTAAAAATATGGAAGGAAAGTCGTATGAAGAAAGAATACACTGCTTAAGGCTATGGTCACTTGAAGAGAGGAGGAACAGGCAGGACCTCATCGTGGTTTTTAAGATGTGTAATGGGCTGTCGAGGCTGAAGCTAAATGAGCTCTTCACTTTAGATAAAAATAATAGGGGTATTAGAGGACATTCTTGGAAACTTGCTAAATTTCGGTGTACACGGGACTGCCAGTAGCGTATTATATTTCGAAGGACGTTGCTACTTATTATCCAGATCCAGCTGTAAGTATTTTTTTCAAACAGAGTAATTAATAGATGGAATCAGCTGGACTAGCGGACAGTTGGTGCTTCCAGCATCAATGCGTTTACAGGGTGGTTGAATATAAGGGAAACAAGGATGGGCTTCTTCATGGACTAATCCGCCAAGCCCTAGGCCTCCCCGGTGGGTTTTCTGGCTGGTGAGGACACACAAGGTGAGTAACAAGGTGAGTACCTTCATAATATGGGCCTGTGCGGCCGGTGCGGTGATTCGACGGACCGACGGTTGTACAGTACAAACTGTACAAACGTACTGTGCAACCCAGCACAGGTAACTACAAATCAGCTAACAGACAAATAGATTTAAAAGCGCAAAACCTTACAGTTAAAAGATCATCGTTAAGTTCTACCAACAGACCGCAAAATGCGGCGTATTCGACAACCTTAAACTGGCAAATTTCCTAAAATCTCGAACAACAACGAACAAAGAATACGTATAAAACACACATAACATTATGAGTGTTTTTAGCGAACGTGAACTCGCGTTCACGATCGCTATATGCTATCAGCCGTCCGTCTGTTGTCTGTCTGTCGTCTGTCTGTCGATCCACAAAAAATATAAAAAAATTCGCAATGAAATCCGACGGGAAACGCGTAACATAGAAAAAAGACAACAACTGGAAGTAGCATTACAAAGTAGGGAAAATCCCAAAAAGTTTTGGAATTATGTAAATAGCAAA
>Ga0209780_1000257_pt1 | contig 26626 bp, 11 predicted proteins | sample WorMetexBAHAMAS2_FD_187384 | JGI IMG/M metagenome (GOLD analysis project Ga0209780, IMG submission 187384) | Marine gutless worms symbiont microbial communities from Max Planck institute for Marine Microbiology, Germany - Inanidrilus exumae... | ecosystem: Host-associated > Annelida > Digestive...
ACACAGACAGACACACACACACACACACACACACACACACACACACACACACACACACACACAGAGACACACACAAACCAACGCCGGCTTTCGCGAAGATAATAACAAAGACTAATATTACAACGTAACACAAGCACTTGTACACTTAATACAATGACACGTAATACGTCACGTAATGAAGTTCAGTGGTCACAAGTACGTTCAACATACGATGGTCCTTAAGTTTGGTACGATTCGCAACATTTGTCTGAGTTATCCTGTTTGGCTGGTTTAAATACTTAAACACCAAGACGGTTACCCATCTCAGTACTAACTGAGCTCTACATGTCCAAAATTAACCAAATTTTCTGTACATATTACCTGTGCAGTAGAGCGTGACGCCCTCAGGAGCCGGAGTTCAAACTTCAGTCCGGGCGCATCCGCCTACCAAAGAGTTATTTAAACTTATTACAGATAATTCCTATACACACACGATGAACAGGGAGATAATCCAGGGCAGGAAAAAGAGGGTTCGACGGTGACCTCTATAAACTGTCAACGTTGCTGACAAGTTGGTTAGCAGCTTCAATGATGTTAGCCGCGCCGTCGTGAGCTGAAGCAAATAGACTTGGATGACCACTGGCTGGCGCAATACACAGCCAGACAGTAAGCCACGTCTAGAGGGGGCGCGTTAGAAATACCCGACAAGCTGTTCACCTTCTACTAATCCCGCTTTCCCTGCACTCACAGACACACATCCGCACACCTACCAATTCCCCGCCCCTGAGCAAGCGCACTGGACCGTTATACGGTCTCAGCGCTGAGGTCCAAAAGTAGCCTGGACCTCTAACCGCAATGAAGAAAGAAAGAAGAATTAAAGTTGCCTGTGGCCGTGGATCGGTCCTCCTCTAACGGCAATATAATAATATGTACTTCCGGTTTATGGACGACGTCATTTTCCATATAATGGAGCAAATGGGCCCGAATCATTGACTACGAGCATTCTTTGCGAAATTTGCCAGGTGGCGCCACAGGGTGCGAAGTTGATATCTGCGATTGCAGGCTTGTTTCGGGATTGAGTCACAGTGAATTATTGCGTTATGCGATTTGGACCCCGCATCATTGGTCACTGCCGTAATTACCGACGCGTGGTTATGGTTTTCAGCGCCGTTTGTGTGCTTGTCTGTCTGTGTGTTTTCCACACGACATCTCAAAAACCGATGCAGTAGGGCGTGATCACCGAACTAGTCACAGAGCAAATTAGAGCAGGTTCAACCACAGATCAGTGATTAAACGTCTCGATAATGTCGTCATCACGATCATCGATGAATTGTTATTCACGCTGACGGCGTTCGCGGGGTAGAATTTTCACCGCTGTTTGTCATTATGTATCTGTTTTCCTGCACGATATCTCAGCAGCTAAGATAACCAAACTTGAAAAAGCAATGTTACACGATGATTCCTGAAAACCCACATATTTTGGGCCAAAATATCAAAAGGTCAAGGTCACGAGGCATAAAAAACGTTAAAAATCGTGCTGTCGTGAGTGCTGGCTTCTTCTAGTTGGATGTAGCGGCCTGCTGCTGCAGCCGCGACGGTGCCTTGAGATCGCTGACGGCGACGACCCCGGCAAGGTCGTTGGCCGGCCAGTCACGCTGGATGTGGCTCAGACTCGACATGGGTCACGTGACGGTCGGTGTCGGATACGTCTACAACGTCGACTCGATTCTCGCCACGTTCTTTGAACCGACGTTCATTCCGGTGAACTTCATGGCTGTTCGCGCTCTTCCCACCACGTGTCAATATGTCATACCGTACCAGCTCTACAACGGTACTTATTCTTCGTTCTTTTCAGCGCTTTCGTTATCTCTGTTACTACCCTCCCCACTGAAGGGGTGTGCAGTATTGCGATCAGCATGTCTGTCTGTTTGTCTTTTTCTCTGTCCGCTCGCATATTTAACAAGAAGCTCAGCTACCGCAGAGGGGCCGCGCGACGCGCTATGGTAGTGTACATTTGTGTTATGTTTCACGCGCTATGGGAGTCATAAAGGCTTCAAACGGCAAATGTAACCTTCAAGGTCATTTAAGGGCATTGACCATGGTGCCATTCGATAGGCCACATACGATTTCCTGTTAGACGTCCATTGCAACCATGTCTCTATCTTGCACCGTTTCCCAGATATTATCACTTATTTCTAGAAATTTAAAGAGGTCACGTGACTCTAAACACGTCCCTTTTGGGAGTAATACACCATACTTGCACTGTATGTATCAAGCAGTACACGAAATTTTAAGTGCCTAGCTTCACCAATTACAAAGATATGACCGGGGAAAATTTACGAAAACGGGTCATGTTACCATGACCACACCCCTTTAATGGTGGTTTGTCTTCTATAGGCCTAAGCTACGATTTGACACAGTCTACCTGCATGCGAAATTTGACGATTCAGCCGTTCCACAGATATCACTGGGGCCATGAAATTTAAAGTGGTCATGTGACCCTAACCACGCCCCTTTTAAGGGTGATTGGTCATTCTTATGCTAGGACATAAGGACATAACATAGCCTACATGCATGCAAAATATGACCACTCTAGCGTCAGCCGTTCCGGAGATAATGGTTGGTGCACACCAAAGTTTAAATGATTCACGTGACATGACCACGCCCATTTCAGGGGCAGTTTGTCATCCATGGGGTAGCACTTGCTACGATCGACTTATATACCAAATGTGGAGTCTTTATCTCTACCCACTACGAAGATACGAACGGCGATACAAAATATCGAAAATGGGGTGGTTTGGGGTAGTTAGGGGTAACTCAAGGTCACTAGAATAGCGCCATTCGATAGAGCGCATACAAGTTCCTATTAGTATTCCATAGTAACTATATCCGTATCTTGCACCGTTTCTGAGATGTAGCGAGATATTGGTCGAAAAACGCCAATTTGAACCTACCCCACCTTTATTCGGCACCCCCATAGGAGATGACCCCGTTGGAATTTCGTCGATATTGTTGACGTCAGAAAACTAGAGTACCTGCGCTACCGTATGGCGTTGTGTGCGTCATTATAGATTTAGCCGTTTTGGTACAGTGAAGGCTTGTAGCAGACGGACCGACAGACAGACAGACGGACATACGACGACAGCATATACCGCGCTAGCGTAGCGTGGCGCGGCAAAAACCACATGTCCAAATTTCATAAAATCTTTTCTACATGTTGCCGTGGCCGTGTCTCGGTCCTTTTCTGACGACAGTTATGTACTTCCGGTTTTCTGGATGACGTCACTTCACAGTGGGGCCAGTGGGACAGAATCGAAGAAAATATTATGTTTGGTTGAGTTCACTAGGTGGCGGCAGCGGCACATTAAAAACGGCCACAAACCAAAACGACCACAACCAAAACGGCTACAAACGAAAACGGCCACAGACTAAAACGGCCACAAAGCAATACCAAAACGACCACAATCATCTAGGCAATGCCTGACCTAATAATTCCAGCTTTGTCAAGGGAAAGTTATTTTTCACATGTTCGCCGACCTAATGACCATATTATGTGGCCGTTTTAGTTTGTGGCCATTTTGGATTTTCAGTGTGGCCATTTTGGTCTGACGTGTGGCCATTTTGGTTTGTGGCCGTTTAGGACGTAATTCGCGGCACCAGTCAGCAGCCGCGCCGTACGCACCGGAGGCGACGTATGATATCCTTGACTGCCTTGTTTGCGAAGTGGTTCGTTTGGCGTTTGTGCTTTTGAAACGCTTTCACGTGTACGTTTAGTATGTGATAGTCAAAACTATTTTACGCACTTTATTTTTAATCCTTTAATCGTTTTTACCGCACGACGCTATTTAAAAGATCGGTGTATTATATCGTCATGGTGTTTGTCTGTCTGTCTCTGAGTCATATAGTCGCTTCGAAATATATCATCAAACTTCTTTCATTTTCCGATAACGTCACCATTACTTTATGACACCTAACATTTTGACGGAAGCAACTCCAACGCGGCAGCTAAATACGCGTGAGGTAGAAAATGTCGCAAGTTTGTACTAATGTCCGGCTATTGATATCGAAAACGATACAAGACACGCACTTTCAGTTACTAAAGATTATGGAACATTAATAGAAAGTACGTAAGCTATCGAACCATATCAGATGACCTTGAGTGATCTATGAAAGTTGTTTGAGCTACTGGAAACTTCTCCCGGATAAATATTTTAACTTCAGCATAGATCGTTTATAAACGACGACAATTTCGACGACTGGAAGTTATACGTGAAGCGTTATTTCTGCTGTAAAAATACGGTTAATTAGACTACGACGAAGTTCGAGTAATTTTCTGACCATTCCGACCATACCTCGTTGGGATTTAGTTTGAAAATTTACTTCGCAAGTTCGTGACTTTATGAGTAGGTAATGAAATATGAAATTTCAGCATCTCTGCTAGTGGACGCCGTACTTTCACTTCTTCCTCCCGGACTACCTTCACGGACCTTTGCCTGGACCCTTTCTTCTGAGCTACTCGGTTTTTGATTTTATTTTTTCCTTATTTTTTGTTTCTAGGCCGTGCGCTAGATTAAGCTGGCCATCCCGTCAGCTTTTCAGCGCACGTTAATCTACCGTATCGTATCGTATCGTATCGTATCGTGTATAAAAGCGAGCATTTTGATCTTTGTTGCAGCCACAGAGGACACGGAAGATGGAATCTGTGGACCGAATACTACAACGTCAGGTACACCATCGCCGAGTACTGGAACACAACCTAGTACAACGCAACTTGGTACAACGGAGTCGACCAGCACGGCTGCTGCTACTTCTACTGAAACTACGTCAACAGAGCGTGTCACTACATCACACACGTGAGTGTTTTATTACTGGCCCGCCTACACTGGGCCAGTATTGTTTTTCTCTCCTACGTCTGTCGTCTGACGTTGTCGTCTGTTGTCTGTCGTCGTCTGTCGTCGTCTGTAACACTCCACGGCGGCGCATATGCAACGCAACTCACCAGGGGCAGCACGCGACGGCGGACCAGTAGAGTTACGTCCCGTTAGGGCGACAACTTGTTGTTAACCATTTTCAGTAAAATTATAACGTTGTGACATTCATCTCAGTCGCCTCCAGTCAGTCCATAATGCTGCAGCTCAAGTGGTCTCCGGCGCTCGTCGTCACGACAACATCACGCCGATCGTCGAGACACTATTTTTTACCAGTTTGTCAGCGAGTGACCTTTAAGACGGCGTACGTGGTTTATGCAATATTGAACACCAGACGTTGCCGAAAATTTAGGAAATACGTTACTTGTACGTCGCGTACAGTCCAGAGGAATGATTTTTAATTGATTCTAACTGTAAAAATGGAAACTAGACATCCCGTAGAGGGTTATTTAAATAGTGAGCTTTGGGCGATCTGTAATCATAGCGGAGTTATAACGGCCTGACGTCGCAAGACGTTGAAATTTGTTGAGGAATTTTGCGTTTTTTGAAAAACGACCCCTTACGGTAAAATATTAAAAATTCTGTACCGAGAGTTTTTACCGTTGTTGTTTTCGAATTTCGTAAAATTTGTATGATGAGAAATCGGTGAAATCGTGCGTTATTTACCAGACAAAAAATACAAAAATTCGCCTGCCTTTCAAACTGTCGCTACTGCGCGGATCGCGCTCAAAATCTGCCAATGCCAGCCGCCAGCAATGTTCTCAGAGTTCTCCAGGTTTCATCCAAATCGGTTAAATTTCAGCGGATTTATAGCCGAACGCGTGAACACCGCCAAATTGCCCCGTAGAGTAAATTCAATATTAGGCGGAAGCTTAGCTTCCAGCCGAATAATAACTACAATGTCCGACATTCTGATGAAAAGTTCTACTACCGATGACAGAACGTTCAGAATATTGTTCTACTGTGGTTATAATTCGTTTTGGTCGAGTGATGTAAATACACACGATGGGGTCAACTACTCGAGACACGAAGTAAGTTGGTAATAATAATGTATTAATTGATGTTATTACGCTTACATTTCGACAATTTTACACAAACGTTGCGTAGCACTTTACGTGTTGCCTGTATAATATGAATATGTGTTACAGTCATTTCGCCACGCCTGAAATGACAACAGAAGTCAGTACTACAGAAACAAGCGCTGCTGACGACATGACAACTAGCAGGTCAGAGAGCTGGCTTTGACTTGCAAAGTATCTAGTTTCATAACATAATAGACCTACTCATCGTGTCAGTACGCCAACGTGACAGACAGACAAACGGACGGACGGACGGACGGATGCCAGAAGGGGTTATATTACTTTTGAAGGGGTGTGGGAGCCGAAATCATACTAGTCCCATACTTTCGAAACGAAATTACAATCATAAAATCGCAATTTTTCATCAAAGAAAAAAATCATTTCGAACGTACGAGACGACCGTAGCCGAAATATGCGGATTCCAGTGTCACTTTGTGATTGTGCACATAAAAATGAATGTTATCTTTCTATCAACACTGTCATTCACCTGAAATGCTTCAGTGTTGTACATTTTTAAAATTCCTGAAAGCATTGCATTGTAGGCCTATTGTAACTGATGACCATGACAATGACGTAAGGCCCAAAGGGAGCTGTAGCTGGACGTGTGGGAGCCTGTGAGTGCATTTGGTGTGGGAGCTCAAGCGAGACGTGTGAGGTCTCAGCTTCCACTGAATTTAACCCATAGACGCCAGACCGTTACATTATGCTCTCCGCTAAACGCAGCCAGCGTAATAATGCCCGAAGTAGCAGTTTTCACTTATTAAAATTTTGAGCTTAATAACTCTAATCTCTGACATTCTGGCGAAGAGTTCGCGTGTTAACGACAGAACTTTTAGAATCAGTTTTACACAAGGGTTGCGTAACAGTTTACATGTAGCCTATATAATGTGAATGTTTGTCGCAGTGATTCCAGTACCCCGATACTAACAATGCACGTCAGTACTACCGAAACAAGCGTTGCTGACGATGTAACGACTGGCAGGTTAGATAGCTAACTTTGACTTGAAAAGTATGTAATTTCATAATGTTTTCCTACTCGTCGTCTGAGAGTTCTTCGCCTTTGTCAAACGTCGTATTTTGACTGCAATTTTGTAGCTCTCTGACAACGTCTTACAACGAGGCAAATAATTGGCACTTTTTGGTCTTACTAGTTCTTTGTAAAATTAAAAAAATGTTGTTCCCAACGACCGAGATACACAAATTAATAGTTATAGGCTTAGTTAGGTCACAACGAAATCGTTTCATAGAACGGTTTTAAATAATGCTGGAAATGGAAATATTCAATTATTAATATTCCGATCTCTGGCATTTTAATGATAAGTTCTAGTATTTTTACAGAATTTTTTTTATAATTTTTTTACTATAGTTTTACTTTGTTTCGGTCGAGATTTAGCAATGGCCCAAGGGCTCAACCACGTTCTCAAAGATAAGGCGTTCCTCCTGTTCCCTTCCATTTTTTCCCTTTCTTCTTCCCTGAGTTCCCTCCCCTCGTCTCCCGTTAGAAGTATATGTACTGCTGAGGATCAGAGGTGTTACCTCCCGAAAAGATTTGGAAAGCTGTATGCAATTTGGTGCATTTTGGAGGCATATTCCATAAACGTATCCATCTCAGCTTTGCAAAACTGTAAAAAAAGTTAGGGGTCATTCCAAGTTTTCGGAGGTCCGGACACCGCTGTATTTCTCAGTGTTTACGTGTGCTGCGATCGGCTTTTCTGAACACAAAGTAGGTTAGTAATAACTGTATTGGGTGATGTTATTAAGCCTACGTTAAGACTTTTTACACAAGGGTTGCATAACAGTTTGCGTGTAGATGTGAATGTATGTCACAGTCATTTCAGCACCCCTGTACTTACAACACAAGTCAGTACTACAGAAACAAATGTTGCTGACAACATGACAACTAGCAGGTTGGCGAGCTAACTTTGATTTGAAAAGTATCTATAGTTTCATAATAAAGGCTTACTCGTCGTTTCAGCGTTCCTGGCATTTGTTAAACGTCGTATTTTCACTGCAATTCTTGTAGTTTTGTGAGCACAGTATATTAACTAGGTATATGCATTTTGGGGTAGTACTATTCGTCTAACAAAAATTGTTGCTGGCACGGCTACTGTTGTCTCCAACGAGATAAGGGATTAAATAGTTACATATATGCTAGTTAAGTCTGAACTGTATCGTTTGACATAACGGTTTGAAGTAGGCTTAGTAATGCTGCAAAAATAGCAATTTTTCAGTGATTAAAATTTAGAGCTTAATAACTCCAATCTCTGACATTTTGACGAAGTTCTAGTATTAATGACAGAACTTTTATAGTTTTTTTCTACTGTAGTTTTATAATTTTTTTCGGTCAAGAGTTAGCAATACAAAGCGCAACAACGTTCTCAAAGTTAAGGCGTCCCTCCTGTCCCGTTCATTCTCCATTTTTCTCCCCATGCCTCGTCTCCCCTTAGAGATAGGTGCTGCCAAGAGTCAGAGATGTTACCTCCCGATGTTTGGAAAGCTGTTGTTGAATTTTGGAGGCATTTTGCATAACGTTATCTATCTCAGCTTTGCCAAACTGTACATAGGGGTAATTCCAAATTTTGAGAGTTCTGGTCCCCGCTTTTCCTCTCAGTGGTCGCGCGCTTGAGCAGTACATATGCTGGGGATCGGCTACTCTGGTCCACAGTAGATTTGTAATAATTGTATTAATTGATGTTATTAAGCCGACATTTCGACAGTTTTACGCAATGGTCGAGTAACCGTTTACATGTAGCCTATATAATGTGAATGTATTTCAGCACCCCTGTACTGACAACGCACATTAGTACTACAGAAACAAGAGTTGCTGATGACATAACTACTGCGAGGTTTGACTTGGAAAGTATTTTAATTTATAATATAGGCCTGCTCGCAGTTTTAGAGTGCCTCGCATTATTTTGTCAAACGTCGTGTTTTGACTGAAATTCTTATTCTCGTATACTGTAGTTTTCTGACAACAGTATATTAACGAGGCAGATATTGGAAATTTTTGGGTTATACTATTCCCCGAATAACAATTATTACGGTAATTCAAGGCCGTTAGTAGCATTTAATTTGTGAAGCTAAGCTTATGCCGTTTTAGGCCTACATAAGCTTTCAAGCGGGCGCAGCGGCAATCCAGATCGAACATATTTTTCTGTCTTTAGGCCTTTTATTAACGCTAAATGTTGTTTACAGCATTTGTTTTGTTAAGTAAATAGGAATATTTCACTCCAGACGTCTGCCAAACAACACTCATTACCACACTGACGGCAGTCGCAGGGGTAGGATTTTCACGTGCGTTTGTCTGTCTGTCTGTCTGTCTGTCTGTTTTTCCGCGCGATACCTCAGAAACCGGTGCAGCTAGGATCACCAAACTTGACAACATGAATCCTGGCAACCCATTTGTTTTTGGTCAGAAGATCAAAGGTCAAGGTCACGAGGATAAACAACAGTGCCGTCGTGGGATTTCGCACTCCGAGCGCTGATTTCTTCTAATTCTACACTGTAATGAACAGTACATGTTTTTGAGGTGTTTTAGCACCCAAACACCCCCTAATTATAGGTCTTACAATAATTTTTACAAGGCATCATTTATCCGTAGATGCGTAGCTAGTTTGTTTCTGTCGGTCTGCTATTTCTCTGCATTGTCAGCGTCAGCGTGAAACAAGTTGTCATTAGTAGGCTACCTAGTCGTAGGTAGTGTTACGTCGCCCGTTTTTACGCAGTAGGAATGGCGAGCTTATACTTTAGCGTTCTCTTTCATTATTGGCAAGCCTAATGGGCCAGTATTGTTTGCTCGCTGGCGTCTGTCGCCGTCTGTCGTCTGTCGTCGTCTGTAAAACTGCCGGCGGGCGGGCGGGCCGACCGGCCGCCGGGCGCGCGGGCGGTCGGACTGTCGACACTCCACGGCGGGCCAGTAGTGTTATGTCCCGTTAGGACGACACCTTGTTTTTCACGTTTAGAGCTGTAATCTCAGAGACGCGCTAACGTCTGCGGAATTGTTAAGGATATGTTGTCGTGTAAGTGCAAGCCTAATACGCAGGTCTTGGTGGACCATCCCCAATTTTTCAGGGGGCAAAAATTCCAACTTATTCGCCAAGTGGCGTTAACCGCACAAGAACAGGCGGCCTTACTTTGGGACGCGTCCCAACATCTCTAGTTCTTAACAGTAATTCAAGTGTGTACAAGAAGCTCAGCTACCGCAGAGGAACCGCGCGACGCGCTGTGCTAGTAAATTCGTGCTGTGTTTGACGAGATATTGCTGTTAGAAAGGTTTCATGCAGCAAAAGTGACCTTAAAAATCATTCGAGGACATTGGCAATGGTTTTATTCGATAGGACACATACGATTTCCTATTAGACTACATTGCAACCATATGTGTCTATCTTGAAGCGTTTTCAAGATATTGCTATTTATTTCTCAAAAGTTAAAGACGTCACGTGATACATCTCGTTCGGCGGTAATCTGTCATTCATGTATTAGTACTCCAGTTTATTAATCGGCACACAAAATTTCAAGTGCCTAGCTTCACCGATTCCAAAGACATGATTGGGGCAAAATCAAAAAATCCGGTCACGGACTCTGACCACGCCCATTAGGGGATAGTCTGTCATCGCAAGGCTAGCACTTGATACATTCTACCCGCAGACAAAATTTGGCGACTCTCGCTTCAGCCGTTGCGGATATATGATATGGCCATCGGAATAGAAAATGGGTCATTTGGCCTTGACCACGCAACTTTTAGGAGTGATATGTCATTTGAGAGCTATGACTTCACATAGACTATTCAAAAACAAAATGTTTAAAGTGGACCACGTGACCCTGATCACGCCTCTTCTAAGGGTCGTTTGTCATCAGTATGCTGGGACTTGACATAGCCTACTATAGCTTCAGTCGTTCCAGAGATACGGTTGGTACGGTGGTACCTACCAAAATTTAAATGGTTCACGTGACCTGACCACGCCCCTTTCATGGATGATTTGTCATCCATGGGCTAGCACTTGCTGCGATCAACCTATCTATCATATTTGAAGTCTCTAACTCCACCAACTGCGAAGATATGAGAGGCGATACAAAATGTCAAAAATGAGGTGGTTTGGGGTAGCTGTGGGTCACTCAAGGTCATTGAAAATTGCGCCATTCCATAGAGCGCATACGAGTTCCTATATATTAGCGCCCCATAGTAACTATGTCCCTCTCCTGCACCGTTTTTGTGATATAGCGAGATATTGGTCGAAGACTGCCGATTTGAACCTACCTCACGTCTATTTGGTGCCCCCGTTGGTGGTGGCCCTGTTGGAATTTCGCCGAGATTTTTAGCTTCAGAAAACTATCGTCCATGGGCTATCGTACGGCGTTGTCTATGTGATCCTAGGTTTCGCTGTTTTGGTACTAGGCCTATATCGACGTGTGACAGACCGAAGGAGAGACAGACGGACACAAGACGACAGCATACACCGTGGTAGCGTATCGTCGCGTGGTTAAAGTGTGAACATCACTGAAAGACCCTATTGTTAACGGACAGTGCTGCTGCGGCTGCTGCTGCTGGAACGACGGTATCAGCCGTGCTGCCGACATCAAAGCAGATGATAACGACGGCGTCAACCAACGACACGACATCGCCTGGCGTGGGTCTGTGCACAACTTATGTGTGTTATAAATGTAACAAGAAGCTCAGCTACCGCAGACGGACCGCGCTATATGTTAGTAAATTCGTGCTACGTCTCACGAGCTATGGGAGTTATAAAGGTTTCACACAGCAAAAGAGACCTTCAGAGTCATTCAAGGGCCTTGGTAATGGTGCCATTTGATAGGCCACATACGATTTCCTATTTGTCTCCTATCACCACTATGTATATTGCACCGTGTCCGATATATTATCACTTATTTCCCAAAATTTAAAGGGATCACTTGACTCTGAACACATCCTTTTTGGGCTATAACTTCGGCCCTTAGCAGAAATTTCGGTTTATTTTCACTTTACGTCATAGGCCGTGGTTAAAATGAGGGGGCGCAAGGGACTGAGCCCCCAACTCGGTTTTTAGTCCCCGCATCTCAGTGTTTAGCCTCTCCACATTACAACCAGTTGACCGTAAAAACAGTATTAAAAGTGCACAAGAATGCTATTCCCTAGCCCTCTCCCTCGGCCCCACCTCCACTGGAGAGGGGACACCCCATCCCACTTCTCTTGCAGCCAAAGTCAAACACCCATCACTGACTCAATCTCCCCCAAATTTGGCTCACCACTTTGAGCACTGGTCATAGGCAGCTTCTGGGAGACATGATCCCCAGATCCCCTACCGGAACCCAGTGGGAGCGGGAGTCTTCCGTTCCCAGAACCCCTGACGAATCCCTTCCCAAATCCGGCATCCGGCGCCAGCAGTGAAGTGATGGAACATCGGACTAACAACTCAGCGGTCACCGTTTAGCCTGGAGCAAGTTGCTGATTATCTGCGTCTGCACGGGCCTCCTACCTTCCGCCTGATGAAAATGTTTGTAGCTTAGCTACTTTACGCTGAAGGTTTAGTGTGGTTGACTTCGGTATAGGCTGTAAAATACCGCAGTAGATCATTTTGATTAACTAAAAACGCTTCTAGCGGCAACAAGATGCAGTCGGACACGACAGACTTCGCTCCCGGTACCGACGCCCTGACCAACACCGTCTTTCGTCCGAAGGGTGCCGCCACCTGGCGAACTGGACGAAACACGTGTCGTCTGTGAGTCCGGATTATTTCCTGCTTTACATGAAAACATAACGTCGTCCACAAAACCGGAAGTACGTAACGTATCTCATCGCCGTCATAGACGGACCGAGCCACGGCCACAGATAACATGTGCATAAGATTTGGTGAAATTTGGACGTGCGGCGTTTGAGGTACGCAGGCGGAGAGACAAACAAACAGACAGACAGACATGCAGACATGCTGATCACCGGGGAGCGAAGTAGAAATTTTTGTACCGTACGATTGAAATGTCGGACTTCGACGACAACGTGTCGAGTTCCACCCTAGACGTGACGGATGCAAGAGTGGAGACGGCAGGTCTGGGGCGGAGCGCGATTCGGCTCCACAACCCGTGTGTGTGTGTGTGTGTGTGTGTGTGTGTGTGTGTGTGTCGTCAGTTTATAGACCGCCGTGTCCACCACCGCGTTTAGTCTCCGGAGCCGCGTTGACGTGGACAGCGACGGCATACGGTGACGTGGCCGAATACGTCTGTAAACCTGGGTATCGGTTCGTCGATCGTCAACGAACGACATCAGCGGTCTGCGTCAACGGAGTCTGGTCCACTGCCGTACCTGACTGCATCCGTGCGTATGACTCCACACCTTGGCATCTTTTAACCGACTGCTGCCGTGCTGAACAGTTGTGCACGTTGTATGCACATTGTTGTTAACTATTTAAAAATATCAAAGTATTTAAGTATGATTTAAATATTGCCGGCAGTATTTTTCGTATACTTCATAAGGTAAACTGCAAAGTTAAATGTATAATGAAACTTACATGTAGGCCTATGCCCTGCAGCAAAGGACATAACATTAATTCTAATTTTGTGAGCATTTTTTGTGCTTTTTTGGAAAAACGACCCCTTACAGTAAAATTTCCAAAATTATGTTCCTAAAGTTTTTCACCGCCTCACCGATCGACATTGTTGTGTTGAAATTTCGTGAAATTTATCCGATGGGAAATCGGCCAAATGGTGCGTTATTTACCTGACAAACAAACAACAAAATTTCGCCTGCCTCTCAAACTGTCGCTACTGAACGGTTCGCGCCCAAAATCTGCCATGGCCAGCCCCCGACAATGTACTCAGAGTGCTGTAGATTTCATCCTAATCGGTTCACTTTCGGCGGAGTTATAGCCAAACGCGTGAAGACCGTTTTCCCCGTAAGCTATGCTTCGCTTCGGGCGAATGATAACGTAAACACTACGACACTGTTACCCATGCCGACGGAGTCCCGGGTAGAAGTTTTATTTCCGTTTGTCTGTAAATCTGTCTGTTTTTCCGAACGATATCTCAAAAAATATCACCAAACTATGCACAAATGTTCTGAAAACCCATTTATTTTGGGAATAAAAAAGTCAAAGATCAAGATCACGAGTCACAAAACGTCGCCGGCGTGGATCTTTGCACTCTTATGAGTGCTGGCTTATCTAGTTTACAAGTTGCGACCTTAGCGTTTCAGTTTTGACGTCTTAGATTGTGATAATTGACTTTAATTATTTGATATTTTTATGCACAGCGATCACGTGCGACGTAGACTCGGTTGGAAGCGCGACTATCATCAACTCGGACATTCTACAGCCGGATTGGTCAGTTGCTGCTGGCCGGACGCTGGTCAGTCAGTGTCCAGCGGCTAGTCGGTTCGACGACGGACTGACCGTGCGAACGGCCAAGTGTGCGACAGGATATCAACCCAAAATGACGGCGCTGGTCACCGACTGTCAAGGTATTATTTGATCGCATCATTACGCTGGCCGCATCTAGCCGTAAGCGTAATGTAACTGTCTGGCGTCCGTCCGTCTGTCTGTCTATCTGTCCTTGTAGTAACATTGTTATTTAGGCCACTTTAAAATTTATGTTTACTTACTTACTTACTTACTTACTTGTCTTCATCTATCAGTAGATACAGTACAGTAGAGACAAGTTTACTGGCAGATTTGTTGGCAGACCTGATTTCAAGAAGGACAAGTAAAAAACAGCTGTGAAATGCAGTAGAGAAATACCAAGAGAGAGGAAGGAAGGTCATATCTTGGTCAGATATTCTCACCGTAACGACAACAATTATTTAAACTAGAAAGCCCTCGCTCGAGGTCGCACCGACCAGTTTAGCACAAAGTATTGGACAAACACAGAAAACACCTGCCGCTGTTACTTATTTACAATTTTGAATTCCTTTTTCAGTTAAACGTGAAAGTACGTCAATTCTCCAGCCGTGTAGATATTATGGACCTAACAGGATGATGTACAAGAAAAGCAGACCTAAATTGGAATCTGCAAATAACTAACAACAGCCGCAAAATGGTCAGTGCGACCTCGATTGAGCACCTTACTAGTTACTCATGCCGACGGCAGTTGCGGGAGTAGATTTTTTCCTCCGTTTGTCTGTCTGTCTGTCTTTCCGCACGATATCTCAAAAACCGATGCAGCTACGATCACCAAACATGACGTAGAAATGTTCCACAATAAGTGATAGAAACCATTTATTTTAGGGTCAAAATCACGAGTCACAAATACATTGCCGGCTTGGGTCTATACACTCTTGCGAGTGCTGGTTTCTGCTATTTCGTGCTGCAGTCTAAACAGTGAAAGCGGTGGTTGTTGTCACACAGTCGGTCGATGCAAGTCGGTACCGAGTGTACCGAACACTACACTTACTTACTTCAACGCATCCGCTCGGACCGCCTTCTTGACCTGCCTTCCCGGATTCAGATTCAGCAACGGACTTGCCACCAAAGAGATCACGTGCAATCAGGATTCCAGCTGGAACTTTCTGGATCCGTGCAAACGTACGCTACGCAACTCTGCCTAGTATAGGCATATCTTGCGTGTTTTCTGGGATATTCTAACTATAAACGTCCAAAGTACACCGATAACCATTGTTTCTTTCGAGATAGCCAACTTTAATTTCAAACGCAGGCGATTGATTACAGAGCACGCATTTATTGCTGACTCTTTGTGATTACAAGTCAAGTCGTACCCAGGTCAAGTCGTACCCAACTCGTTCCGGCTCCTAGATCAACTCGTACCCATACTTATGGCATCTCGTACTGCATTAGATTCTGCATTAGAACTTGTTATGTCAGTTGTTTACATGATCATTTATTGTCTCTACTGTCTTATCAGCATTCCTATGATAAGACAGTGGAGACAATAAATGATCATGTAAACAACTGACATAACAAGTTCTAATGCAGAATCTAATGCAGTACGAGATGCCATAAGTTGAACGTCGGTCTTTGGCCGGCGAACTTTCCCTGTCCTGCGCTTGACCTGTAGCTGATGGGTGACCACTTATGTGGGTAAACCGAACGCTATACGTCAACCAACCAGGCCAACTCAGCCTTTCATCCCTTCGGGTCGAAAGATGTGTAGTAAGCTGCAATTGGATGTCTTTTACCTGAGTTAGGGGTGGCGCCATCTGTTGAACGCTTACTAAGGAAAGGCGAAAAGCAGGCGTGGTGTATTTGCGGATAAAACTGTGTGATCCATGGCTGAGCGCTTTGAGATATACATGAGGCATTTGTTAGGGGGACATGCGCCGGCACTCAATGACTTACTATGTGATGACGTGCCATCAAGAAATCGCTCACTTACGCTTCAGTCGAAGCGCATCGCTTCTTCACTCATCCATTTTACCAGTTCTAACTGTCAGTGCGTTTGATTGATTGTGCCAATAGCCATCTTCTGTGCGGCGCTGACGATTCCGGCGAACGCAACGTTAAGTTCTGGCGCCGTTCACGTCGGCGTGATCGTGTCGGTGAGCTGTCGTCCCGGTACCGCGTTTCCTGACGCCAGCCTCACCAAGTTTCTCCAGTGCGTCGACAACTCAACCGCTGACGGAGTTAGCTGGAACGACACGCTTGATTACTGTCACGGTCGTAATCTGCAAACGATACAATAACATTGCGGCGACCCTGATTAGGCTACCCACACCGACGGCAGGCGTGGGGTTGGGTCACTAAGTCGTTTAAGAATATTACTAGACGCATGGCAAAGCTCAGCGTGAGCCCGCCCGGCATTTTGTTGTTTTAGACTGTAAGCTCGTGCCACTACATAACACGTGTCAAAGTTTGCCTGCTGTCGGTTATGTAACGTCCATGCGGTAAGGCTGGCAGTGTCTCCCAATGCGAAAATTTAGGGGGTGGGCAAAAACTCGCCAACCGTTCTCGGCCGATTCTGGACCAAATTCGGGGCATGTAGGGGAGTCACTGTAGATTGGCAATTTTTTCCGATTGTTGATATCATGTTCCGTTGCAGAGATATATTCGGTCAAAGTTCAAAATCGGTCCAAAAAAGCGGTTTCTTGCCCCCAGCTAGGGGGGGGGGTCGGGGGTGTTCGGACCCAATTTTTCAAATCGCAGTCGTAATTGAACATGTGTCCAAGTTTGGTTGAGATCCATTCGGTGACCTCAGAGATTAGGGGTCAAAACAGAAAGAAAGAAAAAAGAAATAAAAAACCACAGTGGTAAAATATAAGCCCTTCGGCATCGCGATGTCGTGCGGGCTAATAAACAGAAGTGGCCCTGAAATTGATCGCTGTGGTATTCCACTTGATACCTCGGCCCGACACGAAAACTTACCATTTACTCGTACTCTCTGCTTTGGGTCTGTTAGGAATTTTTTAATCCAGTCAACTATGTTATTATCTATTTTATAAGAAAGAAATTTACTCAACAATCGCTTGTGGGGTACTTTATTGAATGCTTTTTCAAAATCTGTATACATGAAGTCAATTTTTCTATCGGTTTCCAATGCTTCCGTCCATTCATCCAAAATCTGTAATAGTTAGGTAACGGCAGAATGGCCTTTCAAGAATCCAAATTGCCTATTTGTGAACAACTTGTTTACAGTGAAATGTATGTTCCATGACGTAGTCTCTAATTATTGATTCCAGTATTTTACAAATAATACAAACAAGGCGTCGCCGTAACAGGACGTAACACGACTGGCCCGCCGCCTGCTGCCCCTGGTGAGTTATGTTGCAAATGCGCCGCGTTACAGACGACAGACGACGACGACAGACGACAGCGACGACGACAGATACCAGCGACCGTTACTAGTCTGCCCCCTACACTATGTGTAGGCGGGCCAGTAATAATATAATTTCTGTCCGAGTGTTATGAGGACGGACTTACAAGTTTGTGTTACATTACAGATGTCTACTGCACTGATCCACCGAACATCGTCAACGCTGCTCTGCAGGGCCTGGAGTCACGTGACCCGGTAGCGGGAATGTTTACGTACGGAACGGTGATGACGTACTCGTGTTTGAATGGTTTACGTTTCGAGGACGGAAACACGGCGAAACACATCCAGTGTGTCCTACACGGCGTCTGGAGCCAAACTCAGTTCAGCTGTGACTGTACGCGTGCTCGTATTTTTTCACACGTGCGACGCTTTGCTAGCGCTGTATATGCTGTGACCCTATGTCCGTCCGTCCGTCCGTCTGTCACAAGTCAGTGTTCTATCAAAAGTATCAAAACGGCTAAACGTAGGATCACGCAAATATCGCCGTACGATAGCACAGGACTGTAGTTTTATGATGCCAATGATTTTGGTGAAATTCCGATTGGATCACCTAAAACGAGGGCGCCAAATGCAGGTGGGCCCACGGAACCATGTATTACATGGAAGTGTAGATCCCAAAGGCGAAGGGGAAATTTTCATGGGTTACCCCTGGCCATTCAAAAGCATTGGCAATTTTCGCTGCACCAGTCACTGCAGCGTCGCTGCAAAAGGGACCATTCAATAGCTAACAACGTCATGCAGTAGAAGAGATCATTCAGTATGCAAGGCAAGCGCAAATAGTATTCTGAAAATTATTTCTGGGCGCAGGCGATGCGGTTGCGAAGGGAGTGGTGGGATTGCATAGCGCGAGCGAAGTCTGATATCTACGATTGCCTTGTTAGCAGGGCGGTTCGCACTGTTTGTGGAGCGTAATAACATCTTACATCGACAGTCGATGTCAGAGTTAAGTGAGATAGAGTTGGTTGGCTGCAATCGTTGAGTTATCAGTAACAATAACAATAATAATAATAATGTCATTATGCGTCAGTAATAATAGTTTTAAACCCCGGTGCTCTTTACTACCTGGGTATAAAAATAGTTATTCTGACATAAAAGCTTACATCAGCAGCTGACCAGCTCACTAACAAAATTATACATTAAAATAAAATATTAAAAAGAATTAAAAGCATACTATCTAGAAGTACTGTAAAATATGGTAATTAAAAACGTCTTAAGTTCGTTCTTAAATATTGTTGTGCTGCTAATAGAGCGGATAATAATAATAATAATAATAATAATAATAATAATAATAACAATGATCTAGCTTGTATAGCGCCAGTATATCAAAGACTCCGTCAGGCTGTTCCACGCTACGGGAGCAGCAGCACTGCGTGAACGCCAGCGTATTTTCAGGGTCGTGCTGTGCTGTTTAAATTGATATCGTGTGATTGTTCAGTCGATAGATGTGCTCCGGTGCCTCCGATGAACCACGCGCTGACCAACTCGTCGCTGACACTGCGAGGAACGGTCGTACACTACGACTGCGACGTCGGTTATCAGCCGACGAGTCGCGACGACGAACAGATGAACATCGTCTGTGACGGTCGACGCTGGAGTTCGGCGGCCGCACACTGCACCGGCAAGTACCAACGTCCCGCGACCGATGAAGGACTGGACGGACGTTTCCCGGAAAGCCACTTTCCCGGAAAGACGTTTCACGGAACGACGCGTGTTGCGAAATGTCACGCCGACGCCGCCACGACAGACCACTACGTCGCTGCCACTGTTGTCGGATGCTGGACCAGCTCGAGGCCGCCGTGGTGGTCGACGCGGCACTAGTCGTCGTGGCGTGATGGTCAGCAGTCGACCAGCACCATCATCTCCGAGGCAGCTGTTGTCGAGATCACGCTCGAGTCGCGGACGTGGCCGCACTCCGGTCACTACACTTCGGCTGCGAGCTGGTCCAGCGACCGACAACAGTCCCAGCGACCTTGTGGCGTTGTCGTGTCATTTCGTGACATAATGACAACTTTTGATGGATTTTGGGATAAACAGTTGTTGCGTGATCTCTATTAATCCTGTATCTATCTGTATGAATATTTCCAGCTCGATTACGAAATTTTATTTCTTTTAAAATCCATCCGTAACGTTTGAATAATCCCGTGACAGATAAATCATAATGACAGCATAATAAAAAAAAACAAACCTTGGCGGAGGCAAAAACGCGGCGGTGTATCATGGCAAAAATAACCTTGGTGCATTGCAGCAACCTCTGTGGCGGTTGTGCCAAGTGATAACAGCGTTACGCACCCGAACAAAGTTACTCTATGTACGTCGACTAGTGACGTGGGTGAACGTTCGCGGGTGTCTCGATACATAACAGTTATTACAGCAAGATAGGGGCCACAAGGCCTCTGACGGTGTCCGCACAGATACAATTTTATAGCACTACAAGCAGTAATATAAACAGTTTACGCATCTAAGATTGCTAAACAATACAAGGTGTCGCCTTAACGGGATGCAGCCGTATTGGCCCGTACTGCAGTGTCGGCGGCCCGACCGCCCACGCGACCGGCGGCCGGCCGGCCCGCCCGCCGGCAGCGTTACAGACGACGACAGACATTAGCGAGCAAAACAATACTGGCCCAGCCCATTAGGCGGGCCAGTAAAAACAAAAAGTGCATATACCTACTACTCAAGCCAACTGGGACTTCTATAGCCTCACCGGGATATGAAATGAAATGAGTTTCAGCCAAGGTATAGGAAGTGCTGTTTGCGGGAAGGCAACCGTAGGTCTAGCGTCGCACTGGCCAAGCGTTGCGCGGTCACAGACTCTGTAGTATATTCACGTTCGAGTTCAGTGACCTAAGAATGGGATATGAACACCCCAAATGGCATCCTTTGGCTTACCTTTTTAGGTCGCATCACATGTATTGCATAGATGGCATTAGATGCGGCCTATTGCGACAGATAACACACGTAGCGTGGTAGGTCAATGTCTGTGTGTCTGATTGGTGGTCACAAGGGTGAGCCTGCAGAAACCAAAAACGGCTGAACCGATCAAGATGCCGTTTGGGGGAGGGGGCTGAGTCGCGTGGGTCCAAGGAACCATGTATTAGATGTGGGTTGAGATCCCTTCGTGGGAAGCGGCAATTTCTTTGGACTGTCTGACCCATTCAAAAGCATTGGGAGTCTCTTCTGCGGTGTAGGCAGAGGAAGGGATCATTCAGTCGTCAGTAACTGCACGATATGCATGCAATGCGGCCTTTCATCAGAATTCTTTGACCACTTGTTTATTGCAGTGACCACGTGTCCGGCGCTAGAGGTCAGCAACGGGAACGTGAGTACGACAGTAACACTCTACGGTACAGAGGCGACGATTGAATGTCATGACGGCTACGTGGCTCAACAACAGATGATCACTTGCAACGAAACTGGACAGTGGCTGCCCGCCGTCGACGTCTTCTGCAAACGTATTACTTACTTACTACGGTGCCTTATACATAGGGTGAAGTGACGTCATGGTAACCTACGGCCACGATAATGATCTCCATGTTGCATGATGTCGTACTATGGAAGCTAACTGACGAAGATTAGTCAAAGCTATTAAATATTCTAGCTTTGGATTAGTCATTTTGTGGTCCAAGCAGAGTAGTCAGTTAGTTGTGCGTGTGTCTGTCTGTCTGTCTGGGCGATAAGTTTCAAACGAAGTGACTTTTGACCCAAGTATTTTAGCTTTTCAATGGTTTATTTGGACACCGTCTAGATTACGTTCGACGGCCTAGGTCGTGAGTCAGATTTCAATTTTACAGGTGAAATTTACAGGAGTAAAACATTTTCGGGTAAAAACGTTTTCGGCTATGCATGTACGTTACAAGGCGAGACAAAGAGACGGTAGGCTGAAAAGCAGACCTGAATGGAAACTGTACTGACTGTGGACCGGCGGATGAGTCTGTCCTGGGCGCTTAGGCGGACATGCTGTTCTAGAATATTCAGTCTGTCCGGACTCATTCAACGGCTTCACACTGCGTATAACAAGAAGCTCAGCTATCGCAGAGGGACAGCGCGACGCGCTATGTTAGACTGTTAATAAGCTCGTGCTATGTTTCACGAGGTATGGAGAGTTACAGGAAGCTTTCACTTTCAGTCAGCAAATGTAACCTTCAAGGTCATTCAAGGTCATTGGCAATGGTACCATTCGAGAGGCCACATACGATTTCCTATTAGTCTTCCATTGCAACTATGTCTCTATTTTGCACCTTATCCGATATATTATCACTTATTTCCCAAAGCTCAAAGATGTCACGTGGATCTGAACACATTATATCATGCATGCACCAGTACTCTTGTGTATCAATCAGCACAAGAAATTTCAAGTGCCTGCCTAGCATCACCGATTTGACAGATATGATTGTGGCAAAAAAAGTTTTAAACGGGTCACATGACTGACAACGCCAATTCAAGTCCAATAGCCACCAAACTTTGAACTTCGTCAGTCATACCCTTGGCCACAGGGACGAGGTGATTAAATTTTGGAAGGTCAAGATCAAACGTCAAGGTCGGTGGGGGAGGTATGCGCTCTACTGAACGCCCAGGCTTCTAGTTAATTTTGTTATCGTGTATCGCAGCGGTTGACTGCGGTAGACCGACGGCATTACGTCACAGCTACGTCATATCATCGCCGGCTGAGACGACGTATGGACACGGTGTAGAGTACACATGCCAGCGCGGCTACTGGTTCGCACACCAGGTCTTCAACAAAGTGTCCACGTGCGACGCGCACGCAAACTGGACCTTCGTCACCAGCTGCGTTCGTAAGTCCTCAATTCAAATGCCGTAATCATAATGCTGTCAGTGAAGTCGTTTATAACGACTAATTAATCGTTCGTTATTGGAAAATAAATGGCCAAAAAATCTTAGCTTAAAATACTGGATTAATCAAGATGTCGTTTTTTGGCGACCGATTGGTCGGACGTGGAGCACCGGGTTACAAAGCCCGCTTCGAAATACCCGCCAAATGGCGTCCGCATACTAGCCCAAAATTAGCCCAATTTATTGTGTCCTCTGTAATTCGACCAGATCGCCTGTCTCAGCACTTGTTGATCTCTTGTTAACTATTACTCTGAGCTAACAGGAACCGAAGGTCTACCAATTTGTACGTAATGTTATTTGCGATGCGGGCAGATGGGATCTACCGGCGACAGTCGAACCACATCGGATTGCATTAGTATTTATGCGTGTGTATAATATGCAGTAATGTTTATTAGGACGCATCGCCAGCACGCAACCTACCAACCTGCCGCACAACCTGACGACATCCTCTCCCCCCAACACAAAAATAGTACAATAAGCAATTCTGTCAGGAACCTCGGAAATAGCTATGCTTTAACCACACATTGAGTCCAATCTCTTCATAAACCGTTTTTACCCCGCGACGCTATGCTAGCCGGTATATGCTGTCGTCGTGTCCGTCTGTCTGTCCGTCCGTCTGTCACACGCCGGTATTGTACCAAAACGGCTAAACCTAGGATCACGCAAACGCCGTCTGCGCGCCGGGTGGCTCACGCTGTGACTCTAGTTTTGTTATGCCAAAGATCTCGGCGAAATTCCAACGGGGGCGCCAAATAGAGGTGGGGTAGGTTACAGTCGGCGCTTTTTTCGACAAATATCTTGCTATATCTTAAAAACGGTGCAAGATAGGGACATACGTACTATGGAACGCTAATAGGAACTCGTATGTGCTCTATTGCTAATTCCACTAACCTTGAGTGACCCCAACTACCCCAAACCATCACATTTTTCATATTTCGTACCGCATTTTTTTTTCTTTGTAATTGGTGTAAATCTAATAGGAAGTCGTATGTGGCATGTCGAATGGCACCATTGCCAATGCCTTGAATGACCTTGAAGGTCACATTTGCTGTTTGAAACTTTTCTAGGTCCCATACCTCGTGAAACATTTACTAACAGCGCGTCGCGCGGTCCGTCTGCGGTAGCTGAGCTTCTTGTCTATACAAGCGTCTCGTTTAATACATTTAGTCAGTATTTTTGTCGTCTTATACTCTGTTTTTCATATTTTAATTCTCGCTTTTATGTCTTTAAATGTGTTAAATATGTATATCTGCTTATGTTATGCGTGCGATTGACACGCATTCAATAAAAGGCAACTTACTTACTTACTTACTTACAGAAGCTCATGGTGCGCTGTGTCCCTGCGACAGTTAAGTTTGTTGTTGCTATTCGTGCTATTATAAACTCCGTTCGTGAACGTCGTAGTAGTGTGTTAATTAATCTGGTTTCGTTGGATTGCCGTAGCGATAAGATGCGGTCCGCTGCTGACTCAACTCGTGAACTCGACGGACAAGCGCGTTGGTGCCGTCGTGTCGGTCTCATGTCCCGACACACACACGTGGGACGGTCACCAGCAGATCACCACCACCGTGGCCGAGTGTGGTCAGCACGGCAGGTGGCAGCCAACCATTCCCGCCTGTGTTCGTAAGTAGACTTTCACGATACCGCGGCCAGTTCCAGATAGGGCCTGCAAGTAAAGTATGTCGGTCCTCCTTATTGTCGGGCCGAAATGTACGCTGGCCACGTCGCATTCTGCCCTCTGGTGAGTCACGGTGAGTATGCCGACGGGACAGACAGACGGACGGACGCCAGACCGTTACATTACGCCTTCCGCTAAACGCGGCCAGCGTAACAAATGATCGTTTATCCCAGATCCAATTTTACTCGCCCTTTGGCTAATTTCCGGCGCAATTAATATATGTATTAATCTATGTATACAACAAGCAAAAAATATTAATTTGTTATTTGTTGTTGCTGTCACGGAAAGTCGTGCACAAGGTAGTGTAGCGTGTAGCTACACGGTCAAAGTGTGGTCGATGGTAGAATTTTATTTGTGACTATAATAAGCACTTACTGTGAAATAATTTTGAAACTCGGTCGGAAAATCGCCGAAGTTACGTGCAAAAAAACAGTGGCGTCCCACACGCCGCATCGCCGGCACGCAGTGCATAGGCCTAGATGCGGCCTATTGCTACAAATGTCGCACGTAGCGTGGTCTGTGTGTCTGTATGTCTGTGTGTGTTGGGCACAGAGGCGTCGCGAGCTGTGCAAAAACGGCTGAACCGATCGAAGTGCCGTTTGGCGGGAAGACTCTGGTGAGCCCAAGGAACCAAATAGTAAATGGGGATCCAGGTCCCCCGCGGAAAAGGGCACTTTTGAGAGGACATGTTCCGGTGCGTTGTAACGTGCGTACCTATGCATGAGTGCATTGCGCGTTGTTCGCCTGCTGCAGCTGGCGAATGTTCCTGCCTAGCGCACGCGGCGGACGAGGGCGATGCGGCCTTTTGCCAAATTACTTTGGTCACTTGTTGACTCATAGTGGCCAGTGGCCTGTTTTTGTGTAACTCGGCACACGAACCATGCATATATGAAACAGGACCACTGTCGCAGACTTTTCGAGTATGAGTACTGTATAATTGCACTCAGAGCAATGGGTTCAGTATGTACGTCACACCAGAAGAACTAGCCTAAGCAATAAGTTTAACACGTTTCTTTTAGGGTGAAAACACACAATATGTGTTTTCAACAAGAGCTTCGCCCCGAACCCCGTCAGGGGAGCATACAGCGTTTCGCCCTAGACCAGTGGCGTATATAGGATTCAACAAAGGGGGATGCCAGAAGAAAATGATGAGAGCCTAATCGAACGAACGTAGCGAGCGAGAAAATAATTTGGCATTATATGTAGAATTTCGTGGAAGGAGATGAGTAAAAAGAAATGAGGAAGAGGGGAGGAGAGACTTGTACCCAGAGAAAAAGTGAAAAGTCTCTGCCTAAAGTACGTGCAGAATAGCACTGAAATGTTCGGTTATGTCTGTACAGGAAAGTCGGCGCATCAAGTGGTCTTCGAGATAACGGAAGCCGCACGTTCCCGAGTGATCGGGTTCGTGAGCATTGTGGTGATGTCGTGTGTGCTGGTGTTCGTCGTCGTCTTGGATCTGCGTACGCTGCGAAAGTCGGCCAGACCGCGTTGTCGTTGCCTAGCAACGCGGGCACCTGTCTCACAGTGACGTCGAAGCATCGGCTGATAGTGACAACGATAAACTGTATATAAACGACTAGAAATAGAATTGAGAGGGATGTGCCGACTTTCTCGCGTAATTACCGACCGCGTTAGCCGGAAGGTAAAGCAATCGCTATAGCGTCCGTCTGTCCGCCCGTCTTTCTATCCTATTGTTTCCATTCTATCTTTTGAACCCATTGACCTTTGAACTTTGAGTTTGTGCGTGTGTGTGTATGTGTGAGTGGGCCATTGGGTTATGACCATACTCGCCTGGGAGTGAAAGTCAAGGTCAAAGATCAATGTCCAGCGCCTATTGGCGTGGTTTAACGCAGTAACGCGGTCGGTCTGATCTCGATCCTCGATCAAGGACAGTTTTTCTAGTTCTTTCTTGTCCTCTTTTTAACTTCTTATGACGTTTGATAGCGATGTTGCCATCGGTTAAAGTGCTTATTCGGATGTGGCGTGTCCCTCTAGTGTCTTGTAGTGAAAGATACTGACTATCACGCAGACCAAACGACAGTGCGCTAACCGGCCAGATTGTCGCCTACTCTGTTGGTCAGTGCTCGCCGGTGCATGTCTGCAGTGCATTCTCTACTGTTTACAGTGCACCTTTTACCGCGCGACGCATACGCATATGCATAGCGCGTTATTATGGCCCAGTGTCTGTCCGTCACAAGTCGGTGTTTCGTCGAAATGGTTGAAAGGATCGAGCTGCTTTTTGACACAGAGGCTCCCTCGGCTTTTTCCACATTTTATTTTAAGGAAATTCGAGTATCCTCCACAAGTGTAAGCTGTCGCAGACGAACAGCGCGACCCTCTACGTCAAGGCCTACGAGTTGTAC
>Ga0209780_1000258_pt1 | contig 26582 bp, 21 predicted proteins | sample WorMetexBAHAMAS2_FD_187384 | JGI IMG/M metagenome (GOLD analysis project Ga0209780, IMG submission 187384) | Marine gutless worms symbiont microbial communities from Max Planck institute for Marine Microbiology, Germany - Inanidrilus exumae... | ecosystem: Host-associated > Annelida > Digestive...
CTGGAGCTTGAATTTTTGACCACAACTCCATCGCCGCTTGCATAATTTTTCATAGAACGGCCGGACGAATCAGAATCCGAACGGCAAAAAAACCGAAAATAGCAGAATTGGGCTGCAGGACACCCTGTCTTGGCGAGTCCTATAACTGGATGCCGTATTGGAGGTGTCCGGATCTGCAATGCTCGGCATCGTAATCAGTATCGTGATCGAGGCAGGATGGCCATCTTCGAAGTCGACACCGATTCCGATGACACCGAAACGTTCATCCGCGTCAACCACCCGCCAACCGACGCGGAATTCTGACATTCGCTCTAAGGGGTCGGCATATCCGCCGGATAACTGCCGAGATTCTTCAGGGTAATGGTCAGAGCCTCCATTTCTTTAAGAACTTCCGAGACCTTTTCCTCTTTCTGGGAGCCTTCGAAATCAAGAAAGAAACAGTAATTACTGGGGTCCGATCGCAGCGGCATCGAAGCGATCCGGGTCAGATTGATATTGGCATCAGCAAAGAGGCGCAGCACTCCGTAGAGACGGCCGGCTTCATGGGGGGTAGCAAAGACCACGGACGTCTTGTCTCCGGCTCCTTCGTAGGGCTCCCGGGCAAGCAGCAGAAACCGGGTCGTGTTGGACGGTCCGTCCTCGATGCCTTCCTTGATGATCTCCAGGTCATACAGCTCGGCACACAGAGAACTGGCAATGGCTGCCGCGGCTTTGGGATTCTCCCTGGCCAGCATTTTTGCGGCCCCGGCGGTGTCATAGAACGGGTGGGGCTCCAGATTGTTACGGAACAAGAATCCTCGACATTGAGCCAGGGCCTGGGGATGGGAATACACCTGACGGATTTCCCGATAATCGGTTGCCTCGATGGAGAGCAGGCAGTGGGTGACCAGCACTTTGGCTTCTCCGACGACCTTCAGATCGGTACTCGTCAAAAGGTCATTGACCTGGGTTACGGCACCCTCCAGGGAGTTTTCCACCGGCACCACGCCCAGATCAAAATGGCCGAGTTCGACTCCTTTGAACACGTCGATAAATTCCATGCAGGGAATGTAGGCTCCCTCCGGCGCCAGCTTCCGGGCAGCGACTTCCCCATAAGCACCGTGTTCCCCCTGGAATGCCACCAGAGGACGGTCCTCTTCCTGAATCCGTTTGCTTTCCTCTATAATCGTTTTTAAAAGCTGCCGGGTAAAGGATTGCTCGATCAGGTCCAGGTTCATCCGCTCAACGCGGGCCAGGACCGCTTCCTCCCGCTGGGAGTCGGTGACGGATTCTTTAAATTTTCTGGAACGGAGCGCATATCCCATCCGCTCTTGCAGCAGGACCAACAGTTCCCGATCGATTTTGTCGATTTTTATACGAATTTCTTCAAGCTTCATTGTCCGACCTCTTTAGCGTTTACAGGGTTTCGAAAAACTGTTTCAGGGCTCGAATTTTCCGCATGTCTTCGGAAAAAACGTCCGGTGTGAGAGCCTGGTCAGCGTCGCACAAAGCGGCTTCGGGATTATTGTGGACCTCAATGATCAATCCATCCGCTCCCGCAGCCACCGCGGCAAGACTCATGGGGCCGATGAGGCTGAGACGGCCGGTACTGTGTGTCGGATCGATGATAATCGGTAAATGGGTCAGTTCCTTGATCGCCGGCACGGCACTCAGATCCAGGGTATTGCGAGTATAGGACTCAAACGTTCGGATTCCCCGCTCACAGAGAATCACATCGGGATTGCCTTCACTGAGAATATACTCCGCACAGTTGAGCCATTCCTCCAGTGTGGAGTACATGCCCCGTTTGAGCAGCACCGGCTTTTTGGCCTGCCCCACCTCCTTTAACAGGGCAAAATTCTGCATGTTTCGGGTTCCGATCTGGAGCACATCGGCAAATTCCGCCACCCAGGAGACGTCCCGGGGATCAATGACCTCCGTGACGATGGGCAGGCCCGTTTCCTGGCGCGCCTGTTCAAGGATCTTGAGTCCGCGCAGACCCAAGCCCTGGAAAGAATATGGCGATGTGCGCGGTTTAAAGGCCCCGCCACGAAGCATGTCCGCGCCGGCTGCCTTGACCGCCCGTGCCGTCATTAACGTTTGCTCCTCGCTTTCCACGCTGCAGGGGCCGGCTATGACAACCAGGTCTTTCCCGACTTCCACTCCGGCAATGTTGACGATGGTGCGCTTTGCGTTTTCCATTGCTGCAAGTTTAAGGTTTTTCATGATGTCCATCCTCTGAACCGCAGTTACATGTTTATTTTTCTACTAAATGACAAGTCCCTATATGGGTCCGGTATATTCATCCTGCATTGCACCCCATTGACGCATGCATTCAATGCCTGGATCAGGCTGCTGTCTGCCGGGGCATCTCGGAGCAGGCATTTGCCGCGGCATCAATTATCCCAAATGCTTTGGCGTCCAACAGAGGGACTTCGATCCGTTGTAGCAACTCTATTGCTTTATCATTATCTTCAAAGGAGAAGATCATAACGGCGTTGCCAGAAACATTGCCGGCAAAGGCATAGGCATAATTGATCGGTATTCGGGCAGCGGTCAAATGGGCCAGTACTTCGGCCAAGGCGTTTGGGCGGTCCTCGATTTCGAATGCGACGACATCATTGACCCTTGCTGTGATCCGCTGCTCCATGAGGATGTGCCGGGCTTCAGCGAGGTTCGACACCAGTAGCCGCAGTTCACCAAAATTGCCGGAATCCACCAGATTCAGAGCTCTGAGGTTGATGCCGCGTTTTCCAAGGACGCTGAGAACTTCATACGCGCGGCCGATTGCGTTTTCAAGGGGGACTGAAAGTTGTTTTAGCTTCATAAGAGCACCTCCACACTGTTTCGCTGTTTAACCCGAACATTGCATGAAATCGTTTCAGTATTTAGCTAAAAAGAAGATAATCGGTGCGTTACTGTTAATTCTGGGTTTTTCAGCAAGAATACAAGTTGTTATGTTCTATATCTGAAAAACAGCCAGAAAAGATTTCACCCTTCGGGCCAAACGGAGACTTCCATGGCCTGCGTTATTCAAGGCTTGCGGTAGTTGGACTACAGCTTCGCCTCGAAGTGCCTTGACCATGAAAGCCTCCGTTTGGTGCAATGTCCGGATTAACCGGGTTATTAAAAGAAGAAGCCCCGGGAACCGGTTCCCAGGGCTTTTAAAAAGAAAACCCCGGGTGGCATCAAGTCCACCCAGGGGTCATTGGCGTTTCGCGTCAGACATCCGGATGGACGCTCCTAAAGCTAAAAAAGAAGCATCCAAAGTTAAAAAAGAAAGTGTTGATACCGTTTTTTATGGTCATGGGTTGGTCCTTTGTCTGATTTCCAATCTTCGATAAGCCACAAGCGGTGTGCCTGTCAAGATAATTTTCCGTGTGCGTTATCCCTTTTCAAGTCCTCTCCCTCTTCGGTAGCGTTTGACCGATCGTCGGGATATTGACTTTATCATTGCTGAACTTACGATCAAACCATTGGAGATCAAACATCTGCCCTGTGATTAACACCAAGAGGAGAATGACGATGAAATCATCACAATCTGTTCTGATTACCGGCAGCAGCAGCGGTTTTGGGCTTCTGACAACCCAACTCCTTCTTGAAAAAGGGTTTACCGTCATCGCCACCATGCGGGGCATCGATGGAAAAAACGCGCAACAAGCCAACGAGATACGGAAATACGCCGAGGGACGGCCCGGCACGTTGTATCTGCGCGAGTTGGATGTCACCAATGAGGACTCCGTGGAGCAGGCAATTCAGGGTGTCCTGGATAATACTGAAGGGATCGATGCCGTTGTGAATAATGCCGGCACCGGAATCGGTGGTTTCGCAGAAGGCTGCACGGTCGATCAAATGAAGCGGATTTTCGATGTGAACCTGTTCGGCGTGCAACGGGTGAATCGCACAGTTCTTCCGAGCATGCGGGAGCAGGGATCCGGTTTGTTGATCCACATCTCCAGTGTTATGGGCCGGATTGTGATACCCTATGCGGCGTTTTATACAGCCACAAAGTTCGCCCTCGAGGGACTGGCTGAGAGCTACGCCTATGAGCTGCAGGGCACCGGAGTGGATGTCTGCATTATCGAGCCCGGTGGATTCGGGACAGGGTTCATGTCCAAGATGGAGGAAGCGGCGGACATGGAGCGGCTGAAAAGCTATGGTGCTTTGCTGGAGCGGCCAAAGCAGATTTGGGGTGGTCTCGGGGCCATGCTCGAAGGGGACAACGCACCAAACCCCCAGGATGTCGCAGATGCTGTCCTGGACCTTATAGAGGCACCCCAGGGCAAGCGCCCCCTGCGTGTTGTGGTGGACCCCATGACCGGCGGAGAGGGTCCGGAATCCTTGAACGAAGCCGCCGATCAGATTCAGCGCCAGTTGTTGAGCTCATTCGGGCTTTAATTCACACCGGACTCATCGTGGCCGGACAGCATTTACAGTCCGATTATCACGGGTAGTGGAATCGTCAAGTTTCATAACATCGTTCAACGATGTTATTCTTCGGAACCTTCACCCCAGGCGCGTTTGCTGCGATTGATCTTTTTCTGGACCGTTTTCCAGCTTTCGGTTTTCAGAAAGGACTCTTCGAAACGATCCAGCATCGCCTGGAACAGCGGCACCGGGACAGTAAAGGATAATTCGTCGGTTTTGTAAAATTTGCGCGCAGACGGATCCCAGCCTCCGATGACCGCCCGTGTTTTCCCCTGCTCAAGAAACTTCTGGGGCCAGGCGAAGAGACTCCCGCAACCGGAACTCCAGGGGGATGCCACCACTTCCGGATCGTTGGTGACAAAGGCGGCGAGTTGATGCAATCCGCACATGGCTTCGGGGCGGGCGAAAAACGCAACCAATTCCGGTTGTTCTCCAGGGTCCAACGCAGTGACCGGTTTGATTACACAGAAGGGCTTTGGGGCCGGCCGAGGATCTACGGCATCGAACATTTTTCGCAGTTCCTCGGGAGACTCACAATAAAACTCCCCCTCCGTCCATCCGGGGATACCGGTGGATACATATTGAATGATGGTTTCCGTCTGGGGTTTCAGAAAGCCGCCCCAAAAGGCAGCGCCCGGGCAACCGAATCTGTCTGCGCTCATATACGCTGTGGATTGCTTCTTTCGCGCCAGCCAGATGTTGCCGATGATGCACGAGAAACGGCCGAATACCGCCTGCCAATCAATCTCATTTTTTTCTTCCTTCTCTCGAGTCGGCAGATGACCGGGCTTCGGAGAGAATCCCTTTCCGGGCTCCACATCGGTGTAGAGGATCCCCATGGGGGGCTCTTCCAGTCCCAAATGATCCAGAAAACCATCCAATTTTTCGATGTTCATGGCATCCTCCATCTGTCGACGATTCCGTTTGTCACAATCACTCAATCCATATCAACCCGAACATTTCATGAACTCTTTTCAGCTATCCGCTCAAAAGAGTTAGGGGTTCGGATCCACTGCACAGCAGTTAAGGATACCATGGCCATACAGGCCCCGGCAATAAACGGAATACGGTAGTCCACCATCCAGAGCAGCCCACCAATCGCCGGCAGCACGACGGCAGCAATGTGGTTGATGGTAAACCCGACCGCCATACTGGGGGCAATGTCCTTGGGGTCACCCACTTTCTGAAAATAGGTTTGGATGGCCATGGCAAAATTAAAGAACATGTGGTCCAGAATGTAAAGCAGTGCCGCCAGGTAACGGGATTCGACCATCGCATAAGCCAGGAAAACAAACACCAGCCCTGCATATTCCAGGGAAAGCACTTTGCGTTCACCGAATCGGATGATGCTTTTGCCGATCATCGGACTTAGAAAATAGTTAATGCTGTTGTTCACCACGAAAAGGATGGTGATCTCCTGGATCGAATACTGGAACTTCTTGACCAATAAAAATACGGCAAAGGCAATAAATATCTGCCGGCGCGCTCCGGCCATGAACGTCAAAAAGTAAAACAACCAGTACTTTTTCCGAAACACCATCTGTTTCCGCTGGGGGGCAATGTCTACACGGGTGGGATTCTGGAGGAAACCCCAAATGCCGGCTCCTGCCACAAGAGCGCCAAACAACACATACATCTGGGCAAAACTCATAAAGGTCGCGACCATAAAGATGGAAAGCCCGATGACGATATTGGTGGCAGCCGCATAACTGCGCTGTTTTCCGAGCACCCAGGGGGCCGTATCCGGCTTGAAATACTGGAGGGTCAGGGATTTGTTGGTGGTCTCATAGTAATGAAAACCGAAACTGGACACCAGGGTCGTGAGCATCAGTCCGGTGAAGGAGGGAAACAGGCCTGTCGCCGCCAGGCCGATACCCAGAAAAAGGATTGAAAGGGCCGACAACCGGTGCTCACGAACGATCAGCATGACATATACGGCCAGCAGCGCCAAAAAACCGGGTATTTCACGCACCGACTGAATCACCCCCACATGCTTGCCTTCCAGGCCGGCCGCCTCCACGGCAAAGTTGTTGAACAGCGTCTGCCACGCCTGAAGCCCCACCGCCGAATGGATGGTCAGCACGATCAGGAAGCGGTACATGGGGTCATGGGTGACGGATTTCATAAAAAATTAATTATCAACCAATATTTGCTTCAGACGGCTTGTCGGGATCGGAGTCGCTATCGGAATCGGGATCGAAACGACCATATACCATCATTCGACAGCGATACCGAATCCGATTCCGACCCCGATGATGTCGATAGTCTCTTATCTATACAGGATCAAGAGGTTAGCCTAAATTCTCGTCAACCGGTCTCTTCCACGAAGTAAACGAAGCGCACGAAGGAAAAGCAAACTTTTTCAGGGAGACACCGCGCTATGAATAAACAAAAAAAGCCCGACTTGAAGACAAGCCGGGCTTTTGTATTCCGCTGATATTGGGAGACTAATCGACTTGGGGTCTCGGCAGAACCTTGGCCTGCTCGGCAATCTCGGGCACTTTGTGCTCCCACTCGATGGCCATCAGGTGAACGCCGTGGACGCCGTCCATCTCCTTGAATTCTTCGATCTGCTCGCAGGCCATTTTGATCCCCTCGGCAGCGACCTTCCCTTTTCCCGCCCCCTGGAGCCGCTTGATGATATCATCCGGGACATCCATTCCGGGCACCTTGCCCTTCATGTACTTGGCCATACCCACACTCTTCATGGGCGTCACACCGGCCAGGATGTAACATTTTTCGGTCAGCCCCATGTCGTTGGCGACTTTAATAAATTCCCGGAAGCGCTCCATGTTGTAGATGCACTGGGTCTGAATAAAATCAACGCCGGCTTCGATTTTCTTGGCGAGCCGGTGGGGGCGCCAGTCATAGGGCTCTGCAAACGGGTTGGAGGCCGCCCCGATGAAGATCTTCGGCGGATGCTCGATGTCTGCACCGCCGAGAAACTTGCCCTCGTCCCGCATCTGTTTGACCATGGCGATGAGCTGCATGGAATCGATGTCGAATACGCCCTTGGCATCGGGGTGGTCACCGAACTTGGCATGGTCGCCGGAAAGGCAGAGCATGTTCCGGACGCCGTGGGTGTATGCGCCCAGAATGTCCCCCTGCATGGCCAGCCGGTTGCGATCGCGGCAAACCATCTGAAAGTTGGGCTCGAGACCTTCCTGGATGAGCAGAAGGCTGGCCGCCCAGCTGGACATCCGTACCACCGCGGTCTGATTGTCGGTGATGTTGACCGCATCCACCATCCCCTTTAAATGCTGTGCCTTTTCAATAACCTCCTCAGCACCCGTTCCCCGCGGGGGCCCTAGCTCCCCGGTGAATGCAAAGTGGCCGGCTTTCAGTACTTTCTCAAGATTGCTGCCTGATTTAAATCCGTTATCCGTACTCATAGGTGCCATCCTACCTTCGTATATTTAATAATTCCAATTCCACCAATTACGCACTTTCCTTTTCCGGCTTCTTATAGCCTGGCTGGATCAGGGTCCGCGGGATGGTATCTTTCCAGCCCACCGTAGCATAGATTTTCTTGATGTTGTCGACCCGCCCCTGTTCGGTCAGGCGCTCGTGGATCATGTACCAGGCGCAGGGTTGTTCCGGATCGATCTCACAATTGCCCAGGTTGGTCCCGCCGCAGGGGCCGTTATAGAGCCCCTTGGCGCACATGGTGACCGGACAGATGCCGCCGGTCCAGGCCAGGACGCACTGCTGGCAGGATCGACAGCGCTCTTCGTACCATCCGACAGCCTGATTCACGGCAAGACCGGACGTGTCCACGGCCGGAAGGACCGGTTTTTCAGGATAGTGTTCAGCCAGAAATTGGATGCCGACGCCACAGGCCATGGACAGCAGGGCATCGTACTGATCCACCTGGGATGCCAACTCGTCCAGGTATTCCCGGTCGCACTGCCGTTCCAGGGTCGTGCCGCCCAGCTCGATGGGGTTGTCCGCCAGTTTTCGGGCCATGTCGAGCTCGGCGTTGAGCACCGCCACTTCTTTCTCCCCGCCGGTCAGGCAGACCGCCACGCACGTGCCGCATCCCACGGTCAGGACTTTTTTGTAGTCCTGGAGCATTTCCATTAATTCGTCAAAGGGTTTCCTTTTGGCAACTATCATTTTACCTCCTGTCGTACCAATCCAACGTCGATCGACTTTTCGTCAGCACGATTACATCTCGGATTCCGGATGAAACACGTCCACGTCCTTGAGGTCCTCGCCCAGGTAGGCCCGCTCATTCGGTCCCAGCACACCCAGGGACAGGCAGAGGAGCGTCCACAGGTGAGTCGTCTCCCATTTATGGTCGTGCACTTCGCTCAGATCGTGAACCTGGGCGTGGCAGTTATGACACGGGGTGATACAATACGCCGCCCCGGTATCCAGGATCTGTTCGGCCTTATACTTGCCGTAAGCCCGACGCTGTTCCGGATACCCCGACTGGAGGAATCCCCCGCCGCCGCCGCAGCAGTAATTGTTGGAACGGTTGGGCTGCATGTCGATGAAGTTTTCCTCGCCGACAACCGCCTTGACCACGTAGCGCAGGTCTTCGGCCACCGGGTCGCCGAATGATTTCCGCACGAGCTGACAGGGATCCTGGACCGTAAACTTGATTTTTCGGTCCTCGTTCCAGGCCGTACTGGGTTTGAGCTTTCCTTCCTTGATCCACTGGGCGTAGTACTGAATAATACTTCGGATCTCGAAATTGGCTTCAATCCCGAATTTTTGCAGTCCGAACCGGACTGCGAACAGTTCGTGCCCTCATTCCGTATTGAGCCAGACCTTGCAGCCCAGATCCTCCACGGCTTTCACCTTGGTGCGGACAATGTGTTCCCAGTTTTCTTCGTCGGCCATGAACATGCAGTAGTTTTCCGCGGCCCAGCCCTTGGTGCCGTATGTCCAGTCGGCACCGGCCAGATGCAGAATTTTCCACAGGGGCACCATCTCATCGGGTTCGGTGACCGGTTCCCGGGAGTTCTGGTTCAGGAACATTTCGGCCCCCTTCTTGTTGACCGGGGCCGGCATCTCCGCGAACTCCGGCTGGGCCTCCTGGTATTCTTCCAGAACGTCTTCCACCACAAACTGGAAATCTTCTTCGGTGGCCCCCATGGCGCTGCAGGTGTCGTTGCGAAGAGCCATGTCGCAGGAACCCACGATCCCCTTCGGGCGCTCTTCTCTCGGCCAGCTTTGCCGGGCATAGAAAACGAGCTGGGGGATATTGATTTTCATGGGGCAGACATACACGCAGCGCGTGCACATGCTACACCACCACACCCACGGGGTACTGGTGATCTCTTCGTCCATCCCCAGGGCGGCCATGCGGAGGAATTTTCTGGGGTCCATCCCCTCCAGGCCCGTCGCCGGACATCCGGACGAACATGCCCCGCATGTCAGACACAGGTTCAGGTTCCCGCCCTCGGGCAGAAGCTCCTTCACCTTGTCGATGAACATGCTCTTCTTTTTACCGCCAAGCTTGATTGCTTCTTCTCCCATACGATACTCCTTTATGCTAATTTCTCAGCTTTGTATTCAGCGGATTCGGTCCCAGTTCCTTGATGTGTTCGGTCATTTCGGTGGCATACTGGGCGAACGTGGGACCCTCGCCGGAAGACAGGTTATACATTCTCACCCGGTCTCCCTCGATACCGACTTCATCAAGGAGGCTCCGCACGTGCTCGACCCTCTCCCGGGCTCTGTAGTTGCCTTCATTGTAGTGGCAGGTCCCTTCCAGGCAGCCGACCACATAAACGCCGTCGGCCCCTTTCTGGATCGCTCGCAGCAGGTGCATCACATCGACTTTGCCAGAGCAGGGAACCAGGATGATTTTGACGTTTGCGGGATAATCGAGTCGCATGGAACCTGCCAGGTCCGCGGCTGAGTACCCTCAGTAGTTGCAACAAAACGAGATGATCTTTGGTTCAAAGTCGGTCATTAGAGTCCTCCTGCTAGCAATGCATCTATCTTGCAATTAATCTGTTCGTCTTCGTAAAATCTGAGTTGTATCGCCTGCCGCGGGCAGACACCGGCGCAAACTCCGCAACCATGGCACAACGCCTCGTCGATTTCGATTTCCCCCAGTGCCACGTTGAACTTGGGCACATCGAAGGGGCAGGACCGGACACAGGTGAGGCACTTAACGCAGTTGTCGCCCTCCACCCTGGCCTTGATGGCCGATAACTGAATGGAATCCTTGGCCAGGAAGGTGACCGCTCGGCTGGCCGCCGCCCGGGACTGGGCGATGGTCTCCGTAATGAGCTTGGGCCCATGGGCCGTGCCGCACAGAAAGACACCTTCACTGGGCATATCCACCGGCCGCAGCTTGACGTGGGCCTCGATGAAGAATCCCTCCGGGTTCCGGTTCAGTTTCATGATCTCGCTTACGGCTTCGGTGTCGGCCGCAACCACACCGGCGCTCAAGGTGAGCAGGTCGGAGTGGATTTCGACCTCCTGCTGAAGGACATGATCCATGACCGTTACATGGATGCCGTCTTTGCCTGGGGCTGCCGACGGCGGGTTGTCCTTGTCGAATCGGATGAAAATGACGCCTTGTTTCCGGGCCTCGGTATAGTAGTCTTCCAGAAGACCATAGGTGCGAATGTCCCTATAGAGGATGAACACCTGGCACTCGGGATTCTCTTGCTTGATGGCCAGGGCATTTTTCACCGCCGACTGACAGCAGATCCGGGAGCAGTTCGGGTTTTCATCGTTTCTCGACCCGACGCACTGGATCATGACCACGGTGCTCAAATCCGATGCACCCTTGTCGTGCAAGCGGTCGGTGAGCTCCACCTGGGTGACGACCCGGTCGTCTTCCCCGTACTGGTACTCGGTCGGCTGGTATTCGTTGGCACCGGTGGAAACCAGAATCACGCCGTGGGAGATGCTTCGCGCATCACCATTGCCGCCGACCGCCACATCGGTGACAAAGTTGCCCTGGAACCCTTCAAAACCGGTGACTTCGGCCTCGGTAATCACGTCGATCTTGTCGTCGGCCGTTACTTGTTTTATCACGTCGGCCAGGTAGGCCTGAACGTCGGCCCCCTCGATCGTGTGATGGAGCCGGCGAACCATGCCTCCCAGTTCGGCTTCTTTTTCAAGCAGCACCGAGTCAAAACCCTGCCGGGACAGGTCGAGGGCCGCGTTCATTCCGGCGATGCCGCCGCCGATGATCAGGGCGTTCTTGTTGACCGGGATCACCTTTTCATCCAGCGGCACCAGGGTGGCTGAACGGGCCACGGCCGCCCGCACCAGTTCTTTGGCTTTTCGTGTGGCCAGATCCGGGTTGTTGGCATGGACCCATGAGTCCTGGTTGCGGATATTGGCCATTTCGAACAGGTACTTGTTCAGACCGCAGGCTTCCAGGGTTTCCATGAACATGGGGGCATGGGTTTTGGGGCTACAGGAGGCGACCACCACCCGGTTCAGTTCGTGCTCCTGGATCTTTTCCTTGATCTTGTCCTGGGTATCCTGGCTGCAGGTAAATAGATTGTTGTCCGTATAAACGACACCGGGCAGGGTACCGGCGAACTCCTGAACGGCCGGTACATCCACCACGCCGGCAATGTTGATACCGCAATTGCACACAAACACGCCGATGCGTGGGTCGTGGCCGCTGACGTCGATCTGTTCGGGCAGTTGGATGGTCTTGGTATCGGTGCCCCGGGCCTCCGCCACGTCGCAGCCGGCGGCCCCGGCCGCGGCGCTCGCTTCCGTGACCGACGCCGGAATGTCCTTGGGCCCTTGGAGAATTCCACAGGTATACACGCCGGGCCTCGAAGTGGCCACCGGTGTGAGAGGATCGGTTTTGACGAAGTTGTAGTGGTCCAGTTCGAGACCGAGCCGTTCGGCTATCTGTTTGGTCGAGTCTCCGGCCTGGAGCCCCACCGACAGGACGACCATGTCGAAGGTCTCGTGCTGCATCTGTCCGCTTTCATCTGCAAACTGAAGGGTCAGATTTTGGGTTTCCGGGTCGTTCAGGATGGAATGGACTCGCGATTTGACAAAGCGGATGCCCTCCCGATAGCGTGCCCGGTCATAGTATTTTTCGTAGTCCTTACCAAAGGTGCGGATATCCATATTGAAGACGGCACAGTCGAGATCGCCGCCGGCGTGCTCCTTGGCGATCATGGCGTCTTTGATGGCGTACATGCAGCAGACCGACGAACAGTATCCGTTGCCGCATTTATTCGTGTCCCGGGAACCGACGCATTGGAGCCATGCGATTTTCTTGGGCTCTGTCTCGTCGGACGGCCGTACCAGATGACCCATGGTGGGCCCCGAGGCACTCAGGATCCGCTCGAACTCGAGGCTGGTCATAACGTTCGGATTTTCCCCGTAGTGGTAGAACTCGGCCAGCGGCGATGGATCGTAGAGATCGGCGCCGGCTGACAACACAACCGAGCCAACAGTGATCTGCCGGTCGATCGGTTTCTGGTCGTGAACCACAGCGCCGGCCAGGCACGCTTTGACGCACTGGTAGCACTCCGAACAGATGCCGCAGCGGAGACACCGGTCGGCTTCGACGCGCGCCTCGGTCTCGTCGTATCCAAAGGAAACCTCGAGAAAATTACATTCCCGGGCGGCCGGGTCCAGGCATCGGACTGCGGTTCGCGGTTTGACCGGCTCGAATCCCAGCTCCGGCTTTTCGAAATCCCATACCTGTTCGCGGTCTTCCCGTAGATCCATTCCGTTGATGAAGCGATGGATACTGATGGCCGCTTCTTTACCGCAGGCCACCGCGTCGACCACGGACTTGGGGCCGTAGAACGCATCGCCTCCGGCAAACACCCATTCCATTGATGTCTGGAGCGTCAGCGGATCTGCTTTCAGCCCGCCCGGAGGCGTGGTTTCGATGCCCTGGGCCTTGATCGGTTCCAACTCGGCGCTTTGGCCGATCGAGATGATCACTGTATCGCAGAAAAAGGGCTGACAGACGCTGTCGTCGTATGCAGGGTTGAAACGGCCGTCGTCGTCAAAGACCGCCGTGCAGATTTTGAATTCGAGCCCCGACACCCGGTTGCTTTTGTCGAGAAAAAAGGATTTGGGGCCGAAGCTGTTGACGATCTCAATCTCGCCCTCGAGGGCCTCTTCGATTTCGTGCTCCCATGCGGGCATTTCTTCCCGCTTTTCCAGGCAGACCAGCGTAACGTTTTTGGCTCCCTTGCGCTTGGCCGTGAGGGCCACGTCGATGGCCACGTTGCCTCCGCCGACCACCACCACGTCTTCGCCGATTTCCACGTCCTTTCCCATGGACGCATCCCGCAGAAATTCGACCCCCTGCAGCACGCCCTCGATGTCTTCGTTTTCGACTCCGAGGCGACGACCTCCATGAAGGCCGATGGCCATGAATACCGAGGCAAAGCCGTCGGCTTTGAGGCTGTCGAGAGTAATGTCTTCCCCGAAGGTGACGCCTGTCTGGATGGTAACGCCCATCTTCTCAATGACGCCCGTTTCAAGGTCGATGATATCCCGTGGAAGGCGATATTCCGGTATGCCATACCGCATCATGCCGCCGGCTTCGGGCATCTTTTCGAAAATCGTTACCTTATAGCCGTCCAGAGTCAAATAGTAGGCCGCGGTGAGTCCGGCCGGCCCCGAACCGATGACGGCGATCTTCTCGTCGCGCGATTCGGTAATCTCGGGCACGAATGGGCTACCCTGGGACTTTTCCCAATCGGCCAAGAAGCGGTGCAGTTCCCGAATGGCTAGTGGTTCATCCACGTCGTTTCGGGTGCATTCCTGCTCGCAGGGGTGGTGGCAGACCCGTCCGCAGACTCCCGGGAACGGATGGGCCTCTTTGAAAAGTTCCAGCGCTTCCTTGTATTTCCCGTCGTTGATCAGGGCGATATAGCCCTGGATGCTCACGTGGGCAGGGCAGGTGGCTTTGCAGGGCGCAGTTCCCCGCTTGCTGATACCGAATGCGCCGGGAATGGCTTGAGCATACTGCTTGTAAATCGCCTGCCGCTCGGAAAGCCCTTCGTCATATTCGTTGGGCAACGAGATAGGACAAACCTTGGCACATTCACCGCAGGATGTGCATTTGGCAAGATCAACGAAACGGGGACTTTGGTGAACGGTTGCTGTAAAGTTTCCTGGTTCGCCGTCCAGGGCGATCAGGTCAGAATCGGTGAGAAGTTCGATGTTCAGATGCCGGCCGACCTCGACCAGTTTGGGTGAGATGACTCACATCGCGCAATCATTGGTGGGAAACGTCTTGTCCAGCTGGCTCATCACACCGCCGATGGCGGCCGATTTCTCCACTAGATAGACGTAGTAGCCGGATTCGGCCAGATCCAGAGAGGCCTGCATACCAGCGATGCCGCCACCGAGGACCAGAACGGATCCATTGATGTTACGATTCGGCGAACCCATACAGTCTCCTTAATTCTTCCTCAGGGTTAACAGATACACGAAAAAGAACAAAAACGATATATTTTCAGAATGTTATTCATCCCCTCGGAAATGTAAAAAACTGAACAACATCCTGAAATTACACAACGGAAAAAGCCTATGACATAAATCCCGAGTCCGGTCAAGGGGCAAGGGAAATGCTCACTATATATTAAGGACCTCATTTGGGGGACGTTGTTCCCCAAATTTTTGGGGAATCTTGTTTTCGCTACGATTTGCCGGGCTGGCTGATTGGATTACGATGGATGGTCGCGAAAGATCGGTTCCCGAATGCCGACCGGGTCATCGGGCTATACCAGGAAGATGGTTTGGATGAAGGGGGCGGAGTTTTGCCGCCGCGAGGGGAAAGTTGCCGCTAACTGAATTGCATTGGGCGTTTTCCAGCAGGGGGTGGCAATGTGGTGGTCCGAACCAGGCCGGCAGGTGCTTCTGGTTACTTGGCCACCATGGCCCGCATCATGTCTCCAGCGTTTTCGGCGTGGTCTGCGATGGACCCGATGGTTTCGGCAAGCCGTACCATGTGGAATACCGTGACCGGATCGGTTTCCGTTTCAAACACCTTCCGTTTAATGGCATCCTCCCGCTTATCGGCCTCGTGCTCTAAGTCACGAAGCCTGCGGATGATGTCTTTGACCCGGACACGCTGATCTTCCGCGTAATTCTTGAAATACTTGCGGGCTTCTTTGACCATGTTGTCCAGTTCGTCAATGGGATCGATGACGCCATCGACGAACAGGAGAAAGTCCTTCTTCAGGCTTTCGGGAATGCCCGGTTCGCTTCGGTAGGATATCCAGTCCAGCGCGTCTTCCACCGAGTCGAGGACGGAATCCTGCTCTCTGAGGTAACGGAAGATTTGAAACTTGTCTACCGGCAAGAGTGTCCCTTTGGGGAGATGGCCCCGGATGCGCCGCTTTACGGCATCCGCTTCCCTTTCCAGATGGATGATCTCCTGGCGCAACTCCTCGAATCGTTTACACTGCTTCGATACGTGACACTCGACGGCCTGCTGGAAGGTCCACGCGCACTCCTTGACCTTTTCGGCGTGCTCTTCGATGCCGTCGAAAGGCGACGTGACAAACATGGAAATGAATGGTGTTCGCATGATGATCTCCTTCCAGAACGTATTCCTGAATAAACTATATAAATAAGTTTAATATTTTATACAATATCATGCTGGTCAAGGCGGCGGCGGGTACGGTCAGCACCCAGTAGAGCATGATCTGGAAAATGACCCGGAAGTTGACTGCCTCCAGACCTCGAGCCAGTCCGACTCCCATGACACCTCCGACGGCCGCATGGGTGGTGGAAACCGGAAGACCCATTTTGGATGCCACCAGGACGGTGGTGGCGGCCGCGAAATCTACGGAAAACCCTCTGGTGTTGGTCAGGGTGGTAATCTTTCGGCCGATGGTGTCCATGACCCGGTGGCCGGCCATGCCGATACCGCACGCAATGCCGATGCCCCCGAAAAAGAGCAGAAAAACGGGCACCGGCACCTTGGCGCCCACGCCCCCGGTTTTGACCAGAAAGTAAATCACGGCCAGGGGGCCGATGGCGTTGGCCACATCGTTGGCGCCCTGAGCCAGGGCCACGTAGCAGGAGGTTCCAATCTGTATGCGACGAAACACGGATTCGGCCCCATTGGAATCGTCCTTTTTCACAAATCGCTGGAGGAGTTTTTTTCCCAGCCACCCAACGGCCAACGCGAGCAACAGTCCGGCCAGGACCGCCACGGGCATGCCGATGGCGAGCCCTTTTCCGAGGGGCGTTTTAAACAAAAAGGAGAGCACAACGATAAAAACGGCAATCCCTATAAAAAAGGGCGATAGATTCAGTGCGCGCTGGAAGGTATCCTGCTTGGACAAAATCAATTTCACGATGATTTTAAACATGACGTACCCGATGGCCAGACTGAACACCGGGGAGATGATCCAGCTGGCCACGACGCCGCCGAGCTTGACCCAGTTGATGACCGAAAAGCCGCCGGCCATGATACCAAATCCGATCATGGCACCCACAATGGAATGGGTGGTGGAAACCGGCAGGGAGCGCCACGTGGCAAACGAGACCCAGAGCGCTGCGGCCAGCAAAGCTGCCAGCGCACCGATCAAAGCGGTGTGAGGATCGGTCAGGATTTCGGTGGAGACGATCCCTTTGCGGATGGTGTTGGTAACGTGAGAACCGATAAACACGGCGCCAACGATATTCAGAATGCCGGCGATGAAAACGGCCTGGCGGATGGTAATGGCTTTGGCGCCCACCGCCGAGGCCATGGAGTTGGCCACGTCATTGGCACCGATGTTCCAGGCCATGTAAAAGCCGAACACGTACCCGACGATCAGGATGATGTATTCTTGCCCCATAGAGTCACGGTCTTCCTATTAAAAAGCTCTGCACAAATTGTATGGCAGGAGCAAAATGTCAGGGTGTCCATTAGCAATCTTTTTGGACGAACTCAATAAAATTACCGGCATATTTCGGCAGGTCGCCTGAGAAAAAGATACCGGCAGGGAATGTCCGTGCCCGGGGCCTGTTCCTATCACATCAGGGGGTCGTGAAAGATCCAATTATATCGATTTTTCTACGGTTCGGGCCGGAGAATCTGAAAACCGTGCCTGCAGTCGTGCGGGCAACGCTTTAAGCGACTCCAGGAGAGAATAAAGGGTGGGTACCACCACCAGGGTGAGAAATGTAGCGATGATCAAACCGAAGGTGACCACAATGGCCATATTCTGCCACCATTGGGTGGACTCGCTTACATAGGACATGGCCATTTTGTGGAAATCGAACGATACGCCGGTCACCATGGGGAGCAGTCCCAGAACGGTGGTCACCGCCGTCAACAGCACCGGCCGCAGGCGGGTGGCCCCGGCTGCAATCAGCGCCTCCTTCAGTTCCATGCCCCGCTCGCGCAACTTGTTGATGTAATCGATCAGAACGATGGCGTTGTTCACCACCACCCCGGCGAGGGAGATGACGCCGACGCCGGACATGATGATCCCGAACGGCGATCGCATCACCGTCAATCCGAGAAACGCACCGCCCAGAGACAGAATGATCGCGGTGAGAATAATCAGCGGCTGGATGACCGAATTGAATAGTGTCACCAGGATGAGGAAGATCAGGAAGACCGCAATCATGAACGCCTTGGTCAGGAATTCTTCGGCCTCCTTCTGGAACTCGAACTCACCGGTGAAGGTGATCCGGTATCCGGCCGGCAGGGGAAATTTTTCCAAAAGCTCCTCTGCCTGCTTTCGGGCCACCGGGCCCGGCATCTTGGTTTCGTCCACGTTCGCTTTGACGGTCACCACCCGGTTGTGGTTGATCCGGATAATATCTCCAATTGTCCCGGTATAATCGATATGGGCAATCGTGGTCAGGGGGACGAGTTGTCCGGATGGGGTGGGGATCATGAGTTTGCGCAACACGTCGGTCACCCGGCGATTCGATTCGCCCAGGGTGACCGTGATATCGTAGTCTTTATCGCCCTCGCGATACGTGGACACCTCCAGGCCGTTATAGCCGGTCTTCAGGGCGAACCCGATGGCATCTGTGGACAGTCCGAAAATGGCTGCTTTCTGTCGATCCACTCGAATCCGCACGGAAGGAATTCCCTCCACGTAGTCATCCTGGACATCTTCCACAAATGGAACGTGGGAGATAATGTCACGTATCTCCTTTGCCAGGCGGCCCAGCACCCTGAAATCATCTCCGGATATTTCGATGTTGATCGGAGCACCGGTCGGTGGGCCCTCTTGCATTTCGGCCACGGTAATCTGAGCCCCCGGGATGTCCCTGACCCGATGGCGGATTTCTTCCAGATCTTCAGCAGACGGGTGACGCCGCTCTTCCATGTCCAGAAACTGGACCCCGATGTGGTTGGGCAGATTGGCCTCAAAGGCAGATCCGGGTCCGGCGGTTTCAACCGCCTTTGAGTAGATATGTTCCACATTGCCAATGTCACTGGGGCCCGAAAAGGTCTCTCCGGTTGCCTTGGTGTGGGTTTGAAACCGGTACGCATCTTCGTATCGGGCCAGGGGGAGGTCCGGATCTTCATGAATCACACCGGTAATCGCCATTTCTACTTTTTTGGCGATCCGGTCGATGTAGTCCAGATCCGCTCCTTCCGGTGGATCGATGTTGACATACATGCTCTTCGGATCGAGGTCCGGGAAGAACTCCACGGGTTTTTCCAGGCCGACAGCAAGCAACCATATCTGAAAAAAGAGGATTAACACCGCAAAGGCCCCCATGAGCACAACCATCCGGTGCCGCAGAGCGGTTGAAAGGATGCTAACGTAGGTGGTCAGCAGCGTGCCCTTGATCTCCACCGGGCGTTCTCCGGCGGACGCCACAGATTCTGCGTCAACGGAGTTTGTTCGCCTCAACCCTTTCTTTTTGACCCGGACAAATATGGCCGCCATGGCCGGGTTAATGACCAGGGCAACAAACAGGCTGGAAGACAGGGTCACCACCAGGGTGATCGGCAGATATTTCATGAATTCGCCCATAATGCCGGGCCAGAAAATCATTGGGAAAAATGCCGCCAGGGTCGTCATGGTGGATCCGATCACCGGATAGGCCACCTCGGAGGCAGCTTTCATGGCCGCCTGCACACGCGGGACCCCCTGCTCCATATAGCGGTAAATGTTTTCGATGATGACAATGGCGTTGTCCACCAGCATGCCGAGGGCCAGGGTCAAGGAGAAGAGCACCACCATGTTCAGGGTGATGTCCATGGCATACAGGACAATGAAAGACAGAAGCATGGATAAGGGAATGGCCAGACTCACCAGCACGGCGTTTCTAATGCCCAGAGCGAAAAACAGAACCACCACCACCAGAATCAGTCCGGAGATAATGTTGTTCTCAAGATCGGCCACCATCATCCGGACATCCTTGGCGCGGTCCATCAACTTTGTAATTTGGGTGCCGCTCGGCCAGGTGGGCTGGTGGCGTGCGATGACTTCATCGACTTGATCGGTGATGGCGATAATGTTCTCGCCTGCCCGCTTTTTAACCGCGATGTTGACGGCTTCATTTCCGTTGAGACGGGAGCGACTGGTCTCGTCCTTGAATCCATCCACCACCCGCGCCAGGTCTTTTAAATAGACCGGAAGCCCATTAAACGTGCCGACCACCAGATTAAACAGCTCGTCGGGGCGCTTGAATTCTCCCGGGACGCGGAGCTGATAACGACCGTCACCCAGGGTGATGGAGCCTCCGGAGGTGTTCTGATTTTCACTGTTTACAGCGTTTTGCAGGGCCGTGATGGGAAGCCGGTAGTAGGCCAGTTTGTCCGGGTCTACTTCTATTTTAATTTCGCGCTCCAGTCCGCCGGTGACGACTGCCTCGAGCACACCGGGAATGGCCTCGAAATCTTCTTCCAGATCGTCGGCAATCTCTTTAAGGCAGGTGATGCCACAAGTTCCGGAAAGAGAGAAGACAACGATCGGCATCTCGGAAAAATTAACTTCGAACACCGCCGGATCATCTTCCAGGTCGCTGGGTAATTCCTTTTTCGCTTCATCGACCTTGTCTTTTACTTTCTGCAGGACGTCGTCGATGTCGGTTCCCGGAAGAAATTCGATGTTGATCTGGGAGAGGCCTTCGGAGCTGATGGAATGGATTTTTTTGACCCGGTCCAGACCCTTCAGTTTATTTTCGATCTCGATCGTAATGGAGGTTTCCATATCCGACGAGGAAACCCCCTTGTAATTGGTGGACACAAACACATTGGGGATGGTGATGTCCGGTTCGTTTTCCCGGGGCAGGGCCATATAACAATATACGCCCACCACGACGACAATGATCGCCAGTACGAACACACTGATGCGGTTACGGATGGCGGTATCGGAAACGATCATTTGAGAATATCCTCCACCGTTGAGACACGTTTTACCACCTTGACCGCTTCGCCGTCGTTCAAGCTCCGGTGGCCGACCACCACCACGTCCTCACCCGCCTCGAGGCCCTCACGGACTTCCACACGCCATCCCTCCAGAAGTCCCAATTTTACCGACCGGGCTTTTGCCCGGTTCTCCTGGACAATGTAAACGATTTGATCGTCATTGCGGCTGATGACCGAATAGAGGGGTATGGAAAGACCGTCCGGAAGTTCTTTTTTGATAATTTCCACACGGGTGAACATATCCGGAAGGATGTCGCCAGCGGAGTTCTCCAGTTCGAGATCCAGGTTGTAGAGCCGCGCCATGGGATCCGCGGTTTTGGACAGAAAATGCTTTTTTGCCACGAAGGTTTCTCCGCCCAGCGCATCGATGCGCACATTGAACCGGTCGATCCGTTGTACGGCGGCGACGTCCGACTCCGGGATACCCACCCTGACCTTGAGGCGGTCGATCTCGAGCATCTCCGCCACCGGATCGCCCACCGCCAGGTACTGCCCCTCGTCGATGAAGATGCTGTTTACCACACCCGAAAAGGGGGCTCGGATGCTGGTCCGTTCCAGGGCGATCCGGGCGTTATCCATGGCGGCACGGGTCTTGGCCAGTTCGGTAACCGCATTGTCCAGTTGGGATTGGGAAACCGCCTGCCGGTTGTGCAGTTTTTTTAGACGGTTCAGTTCGGAAGTAGCCAGTTTATGGGACGCTTTGGCCGATATATGTGCATTCTTGTAGTCTCTGGCATCGATCCGGACCAGTACATCCCCTTTATTGACGGAAGCCCCTTCGGTCACGACTTTTTTGATCACTTTCCCGGCGACCTCGGCCGATATGGTCAGTTCCACCCAGGGCTCGGTCACGCCGGGCAGATCGATCTGGTCGCGTATCATGCCGGGTACCAGATTCAGGGTCACCACATTCAGCGGCGGCTGTTCCTTTTTAATGTTCGCCTGATTCTCCTCCTTGATCACCTCGGCCTTTGATTGGATCTTGAAAAACAGCAGCGCGATGGTACCCAGCAGGCAGATAATAATCAGGGCTGGAATCAATCGGCGGCCTCTGAGAGAAATGGGCGCTTTCGGTCCTGGTGTCTGTGTTTGACCGTTTCGCTTTTTCATGATTCAGAATCCAGATTTTAATTTTTTATATCAAGCGCCGGGCGGTCGTCATCCGGGTCCGCCGGCTCCCACGATGCTTCCGGTTTGCTGCGTAGCATACCGATGACATTCTGTAACGTGAATTCCACCTGCTCGCGGATATTAAAGTAGTTTTGGGACATGAGGTAGTGGAGACTGATGCCGTCGATGTAGCCCAGCAGATTGATGGCGAATTTCTCTGCGTCCCGGGCCCACTCCGGCCGGAAAACACCCTTGGAGATACCGTCGAGCAATATGCCTTCCAGAATTTTTCGCATCCCGGTGTGGACTTCTTTTATTACATACCGGCGCTCGTAGAGCGCCCCATCCTCGAGCAGGGTGTGTTGAAGTATTTCAATCGAGAAACGGGCCGTTAGAGGGTCAATCGGGTCGACCAGCGCCGTGCTGACCTTAACAAATGTTTTCAGGCGCGTTACCGGATCATCAATGTGTTCCAGTTCCGCCCTGATGGTGTTCTCGAAATGCTTCATCCATTCCACAATGGCGGCCACGAAGATATCCGTTTTCGTCTCAAAATACTCGTAAAGGGTGCCTTTTCCGACACCGGCTGCGGTGGCGATCTGGTCCACACTGGTGGCGGCAAACCCTTTCAGCGCAAACAGTTCCAGGGCTGCCCGGGCAATGGTTCGCGTTTTTTCTTCACGGTTCACAAATTTTGGCGACATCTGATGATCCTTGTTATTTGATGCGCGCAGCCGGATGTTGTGCAGGGATTGTTTCCGACCAGCCAGTTTCCCCATAATAGTACACTTGAGAGGTCAAGTAAATACCGATATAATATTACTGTTAAAATACAATTAGTTATATAAATTCACATCGGGGTCCAAGGGCCGATCCTGTGCCATGACACACCAGTTTTAATTCCGACCAGCCAGTCGATTAAATCGCATCACCGCTGGCTTCACGGTGCACGGCACGGATTTTTGGAAAAGGATTGGATAAGATCCGTTGGGAACGGGGAGGGCACCATGGAGACAGCCAAGCTGTTAAACGAAGCCAAAAAGGCGTTCAAGCCGATGGTGACCCACGAATCCATCTGTGACGACAAGGAAGAAATGACATTTTTGGTGGATGCGTTTGCCATTTCTGTCAGTTATCATTTTCCCGAGGATGAGACCATTGAGAGAATCGGTACAGTAAAGGAATTGTTGAAATTTTTCGACCAATACCTGGACCATTCGGAATATCATCTTCAAAACCATCATTTTTCCCTCCACATACCGGGTTAACCAACACCTATTTCTAACTTTTTCAGTTATATGGCCGCCTGCTGCCTGTACCTTGGGAAACCTGGCGAGGTGGATGCACGCCTAAACGTCCGGTCGAATGCGCTGCACCGAAGCCTTTGTCCAAGGGCATGTTTTCCGGCCCACAATGCCTTCGGAATTTGAGTGTTTGGGGCGCCGCCCAAGTCCGACTCAACTTAAGGTGGGATGGCGCGGGATTTGCTTTTAAAGTTAAAATTCTTTGGATTCAAAACCAAAGCGGGTGAGAGGAGGGGGATACAGTGGAAGTTTCCTCGGATGAATGCCTTGAGCGCCGGGAGCAAAAGGGGACATGGCCATGGTTTGCCTTGAATGTCCTATTGTTCCCCGCCCCGGCGCACTTTACGCTCCTGCGGATCAAGGAATTCAGCTTCGGGAGAAGTCTTAAACATCTCGGTGTCACGATACTGCTGATCAGCATTCTTCTCATGGCGGCATCTTTTCAATTGGTATTTCCTGCCGTCGGCCGGATGTGGATGCTCCTTCCGGTGCTGTCCGGCGTTATACTTTTATATGTCAATCGGTCTCTCAGGGGAACGTTCACTCCGATTGATCTCCGGGCCGTTGGTCGAGACCGATGGTATTTCATTTTGTTTTGTGTGCTGGTGTTTACGGCGATCAGCACCCTGCCAAGCCTCGATCTGATTACCCTGAAAGACTCATCGAGAGAGTCGTATCAATCCTGGCTCCGGAATTTGCCCCTCTGGCAGAATGTCATCATCCTGGCTGCGGCTCTTCTGCTATTGTATGTCGGTTACATCACGAATTCCGTCGGGTCGGTGTCCATTAACAGGGCGATAATCCTTTACGCCTGTTTATTCGTGTTCAGTTATCTCCTGCTGGTGATTTCACTTCTGGTGTTCAATTGGCTAAAAATCCAGGGGGGCTTCTGGACACAGTTCATCATGCTGCTTCTGGGCGCGGTCCTGGCACTGGATTATTGGGATGCCAAGACATTTGGCCAGTACACCCGGCGCTTTTTTTTCCTCACATGCACAAAAGGCAGTACGTTTCTGTTTCTGGTGCTCTGCCTGTCGGGGTTACCCCAAAAATCCGCATCTACTTTTTCTGCCTATTATTTCGACAAATCCAGACCGGCGGTTGTTGAAGGTCTGGACGGATACCTTCTCTTCTCGCACAACGACCGATTCAGAAGCGCGCACCGGGCGTCACGCCAGTTGAGATCCATGTTCGCAAAAGCCTTCTATAGTGCCGATTCGGAAGATCTACGTCATATCAACGCGCTGCTGCACGGAAAGAAAGGTTCGGTTTTTCCTGCGGACGCAGACGTTTGCCGCCTGTCGGATCTGATTCGCGAAAAAGATATCCAGTCCACCGCCATGCCTTTCGACCGCGTACCCGTGTTCAGGCCGATCCATCCGGAGTGGGATGTGATGCTAACGGCGTTGTTAATGCAAGGCACGATCTCAAAGAAGGACTTGAACAACTGCATCGCCGATTTTAAGGCAATGATTCCGAAAACTTCACAGGGTCGGCTTCCAGGCATCGGTACGGCCTACAATGCCCGGTATGTCGCCTTGGCCACAGACACACACGTCGATTTTCTGCCGCCTCAATTCGAGATGACCGAGACTCTTCTGGAGAATGGCATCTACCCCGTGCTGTCCCTAAGGCTGGCCGGCAAAGATTATTGGGCCGCACTGTTGAATATTGACAAACATGCCGGCCTCGTCTGGTTTCGAATCGAATTGGTCGGGGATACGGGAACATCGATTCAAACTCTGTTCGATGCTAACGAATCGGAAAAACTCGAGAGCGAAATTCTCTCCCGGAGCCTGATTCCGCTGTCCCTTTCGTACTTCCAGAACTACCTGAAGCAGGCTTCCGGGTTGTTGCTTGCATTTACCCGGGACGGCCTGAGCTCCCGACTGCCCAAATTGTTTTCAGCAAAGGACCTTTCCGAGATGAACCGCGCGGTCGCCTTTGCCAACGACCCCCAGAGGCACCTGACACCTGTACCCGGGAATCTCACAGGAAACCCGTTTACGGCATATGCACGCTATATCCGAACGGTCTCCCACATCAAGGCCCTGCTGTGGCCCGGTCCTTACAACATGAATCTCTTTTCCCTTACAGAGGCCCCACCTGTCGTAACGGGAGGGCTCGATCGCCTCAAACAAATCGAAGCCCTACTTGAACAAATCGAACCCATTCGGGACAGCGACCGCGTCGATATCGCCTATTTTCTGGTGAATTACAATCACGTCGGCGGGGCCCCGGAGCTCTTTATTCGACTGACAACCGGAAAGCAGATTTCAAGTGATCTGATTGACTGCCGAGATGGATTTCGAATCGGCCGGGAGCTATTTCTTCTCGGACTCCACAAAGAGGCCTACCCCTATCTGGAACTGGCCTTTTCCCGGCATCCTTTCGATATCGAGTCTGAGCTCTGGTATCATATTGCTAGAGCCAAGCTCAATATGCCGAAACTTCCGTTTTACTCCCCACCGGAGCATGAACCACATCTTTACATGTACTACCGGACCCTGGTGGATATGAAAAACGGACGCGACAAAGCGGCCTTGAATCGGCTGGAAGCGACCTTGGAAAATGACAGCCACAACAGTTTGGCCGTCCATCTTCTGAGCAAGTACTTCGGCAAACCGTTGGACGAACGTCACTTTTTTCCTGCCCAGGAGGGGCTGTAATGGATCAGAATAGCAAACTAAAGGGCTGGAAGATGTTCGTGTACGCGCTTTTTCTCGGCCCGTTCTTCCTTGCGCAATATTTTCGAGAAGGTCGCCAGGCCTACCCGGCCGCCAGATATTTCGCCTGGCTGTCTCTTTTCGTCATGTTCTTAAGCGCCTATCTGATGTTTACATTCACATTCAGCCCATCCATTATCCGTGCACTCTACCTGGTGGTATTCCTAGTAATATTCGGGTTGGGCTTTTTCTATTGCTGGGGCATCGACGCGAAAACAAAGATTCGGGTCCCGCGCGTCAAGGGAAAATATTCCTTTTCCCGGGCATGCGCCTGGACGGTCGTCATGGGCCTGCTGTTTTTGGGCTTGAACAACATCATCCAGGCTATGTATTTCTGGCTTTTGGGCCAACAGGTGTCCGTCTATTTTTCCCCCCATGCAAATGTGTTTAAATTCTGGGTTCCGGTTGGCCTGGTCTACGGATTTTTCTACGGTCTCGGCACCGGAAATGACCACCTGAATCGGGATCCGGTTGCGGTTGGAAAATCGATTCTCTTCATTTTTCTATTTATCCTCCTATATAGCGGATTGATTCTGGCATTGATTGTTTATCCGCTTCAGCGACTTGCACCGATCGCATATGATCCCCGGTTTCAGACTGTGTCGCATTAGACCCCGACTGGGTTTAATTTTGTTCTTTGATACTTTTGTCTTCGAGACCGATCACATTTTGCGTTAGAGCTTACGCAGAACGGCCCATTTTGGTTGTTACGTGGGGCAC
>Ga0209780_1000259_pt1 | contig 26555 bp, 12 predicted proteins | sample WorMetexBAHAMAS2_FD_187384 | JGI IMG/M metagenome (GOLD analysis project Ga0209780, IMG submission 187384) | Marine gutless worms symbiont microbial communities from Max Planck institute for Marine Microbiology, Germany - Inanidrilus exumae... | ecosystem: Host-associated > Annelida > Digestive...
TATTCTGATACAGAACGCGGGGCGAATCGCTACGGATTGGATAAAAGAACGGCACAGTAGCACTTCGAAGCACTCGGAGCGTATTTCAGAACACACCCATTAAAGACAGTGACAGTCGGTTTTGCGAGACTGGCTGTAAATGTAAACTATGTTAAGCTTATTTGTAGTTTTGTACCCTGTGTAAACTAGTGTGTACGGTCATATACTAAATAAATTATACTGCGTAAGTGGAGTTGCCACGGTCGAAACTGCAGAACGTCAGGCAGTCGTCAGAATGGAAATTGACACGTTAATTGTCAACATTCTAGTTTTTTATTTTTAACTCATTTTGCCCGACGTCCGTCAACCGCATCGGCGCAACCACCAGGGGGACAGAGGGGACATGTCTCATCCAACTTTTGGACACGTGGGGCACGTTCTCCTGAATTTTTCGTGTCTGTTCTCAGTTTTGGTAGTTGTGTTTTGCTCATCGACATCTAAGCAGAGATATAAAATACAGGAATGAAAAATGCGGGATCGGCTTAGCATTTCGCGAAAAAGTTGTATGTTGGGGGGTCCGCATATGTTGTAACTTAATTTAATTAATTTTAATTTAAATCAGTACTTCGATGCTCACTATTAAGTCACACATTAAATAAAAGCCAGTCGCTACAAATACAGTCACTGCAGACAACGAAAAGCAACGAAGTAACACGCACTCAATGCAGCAGGCTCTGGTTCAGTATAGTCGCAGCATATGAACAATTGATATCTAGGCCTACGTGCTTAACTCGTCTAGATTTCGTCAACAGTTACTGATTACGTGGCGTAAAACGACACACATTCTGTAGTTAATTCGGTCTCATATTTATGAAATGTCGCATACCGCTTCACCTCACCCTTCCCTTTTCTGGTCCCGTCCCACATTTCCCAGTCTCGCCATTTCAGTTCCCGCATTTCAGCATCACCTTTGTCGTCTGATCTTATAGGAAGATGTTGTAGACTATAGCCAGAATGCACTCATCAACTTATATAGGCCTACCGACTAATGACGTTAAAGACAGTAGCAACAGGTGTTGCAAGACAGAAAGCTGACTCAAATGTAAACTGTGTCCAACGTCGTGCTATCGTCAGGTTGGGAATTGACACGTTAACTGACAACATTCTAGTTTCACATAATTTATGCTAAAATAATACGCGCAAACGCAAATTGTTTCACGCAATCAGCGTACTTTTAGATAATAATAAGACAATGCAGATTGTTCTGGCAGTGGCAGAGTTGTGTAAATCGCAGGAATGTTGTAAATCATGTGTGTGGCGACATCTGGCGAACAAGAACTTTTTTCAAGCAGCCAATGCCATCTTGAAGTCTTTGTTTTCCTGACCTTCCTTCACAACGACGATTGACCGCAGAGGGTTGGAAGTTTTCATCAAGTGACTCTGTACAAGTAAGTAAGTAAGTAAATAAGTAAGTAAACATAAATTTTTAAAATGGCCTAAATAACAATGTTACTACAAGGAACGTGACTGTAACGATGCCTGATAAGCATTCAGACAAACGCACTGTAAACGTTTAAACAAAAATGTGAACTATTCAGCGTTACGATTATAAATTAAGTTATTTCACTTCAAACTGACTTTACAATAATACTGTAACTAGTTAGTGTTACTGCTATGGATTTTAGCAACGCATTTGACTGCTGAGGAAATTGCTATCCTAGATCTAGGCTACCAGATCACGTATATAACTGGCTTGTAAATTTCTTCAATGGTCGTTTGCAATGTACTATACATACTGTGGTGAGACGTCAGCACTATAGAGACATTATCTGCAAGCATAGTATAAGGCTCAGAGATAGGACCCGCCAGCTATGTTGTTAATGCATCTGATTTGAAGTCAGTGTCTACGAGTACCGCCGCCCGTACCGGTAATGTACTCCTCAAGTACGCTGACGACACAATTTCCAGCAACTGTGAACTAGGAATAAGTTACATGTATGGTTTGTGCATTACACGCTAGGCCTATGCGTAGTTTACCGTGTAGTGCTACTTACACAAAGCATGGTCAAATAATATTGTTAGTTATTGCTTGCTTCGTCATATCATAATCGTATAAAGATTTGCCAGTATTTTTTGACATAACTATAGAGCAAGTATAGAAAAGTTCGACACTGTTTAAGACACACTGCCCACAAAGGGTTAAGTGATTGACAGTTGACGGCCTCACTATAGCGGCACACTGTGTACGTACATGCGCGTAGCCAAGTCCGCTCTTCTTCTCTGTCGGAGACGCTCTGCCACCGACCCACACGAAACAGAACTTGTTTGTGTCAACAAGAAACACGTCCTGAGCATTTCAACAAGTTACAGGCAAGCAGTCATTTGCTCAGCCGCAAGCAGCCAACTGAAGCTTTTCTTAGGCTTAAGTGCTGTAGCAGTGCATATTCAGAATTTTAGACAGGAGCAGCCCATTTCTACAGTTCAACTTTCATGATAGTTATTCACACTACGATTAGTTCCTGCAGGCAAGTTTACAATACATTACATTACATGCGATTTTCCTAATGGCTAAAGTAAAAGAAACTTGAAAGAACAATTGTCGAACTAGGCCTATGTTTTCTTGTCGTTATGCTGGTATAGCCACTGCAATACATAACTGCACGTTCCTCGCAAAATGTAACGCGTATTCAGTATTCTGAGACAGCGAGATGTTAAGTAGTGTTCTATACAAACGTTGCTGTCGAGATCCGATTTCGCGATAGCGCCGACTTTCACCTCGCTGTATTCAATGCTTCCACTGGCGTCCGACACCCTGCACATCGTCCATCATCGCGCCAGTTATTATTATTGTACTTGGTTGCGGTTTGACAAATTATAATAAAGATCCCATGATGATGATGATGATGACGAGTTTGTCATCTGATTTGTTCGCTATTACGATTTTCAGATTAATAACTCAGCTTATCATGCGCTTGTACTATAATCACTCTGGTCATCGTTACGCCGAAGTTTGCGATGTGTAATTGGCAAACATTTTAGGAAGCTTCAACAAGCGTTACGTCAACGACGTGCTGCAGGCGATCTGTTCTCGGTCCATCCATAGACAGCGGCTGGTCAGTGCAAGTCAGGGTTCATGGTACACTAGAAGGTCAGGTACCACCGAAGTATAGAACACTCGCGTTCCGGACAATCGACCCCGCTCCTGGAGACCTATTCTCTGGACAATTACCCCTTCCTCGGACAAAAAGAAGCAAAAATGTCCGATGGTGTATTAAACTAACATAAACATTAAGAAGATAAATGCAAAATAACGAGGGGCAAATGTATCGGGGCATTTGTCCTAAGGGCACGTGTCTGCAGAACGATTGTTCTGGAGGCGGGTGAATGTCCAGTCATCCAAGTAACATAAGTCTCAACCACTGCAGCGTTAATACATACTCGTTTATCATCAGCATATAAGTGTCCAGTAAGTCCGAAAGAAGAAAGTGCAGGGCTATAGCGTAATGAACCTATTTCACCTGTACAGGTAATCATACCTGTAAAGGTGTGGCGTTTTATCGGCCTCATCGTCGACCACCTTGTAGTCATCAGTCTGATCGGGTTCTGTCAGCGCAGCGTAAAACGGATGCTGTAGCGATGCAACAAACAACGCGATGTTTAAAGACGCTGTTACGCTAAAATACGACAAAATGTAACGCAATACGAGACGTTTAATGTGCACTAAAATGCTGACTATAGTAGCCAGCGTAATGTACCGCACGACATCACAAAAGAAAATAAATTAGCCCCGTACAGGACCGACGGTCGACTCTTCACTACTGACGTTTCTGCCAAGTTCAAAGTCACGTGACACAAAAACTAGGATAAATATAAAAAATCCGGCCCAATTAAATTTAGATATTGTGCCCTAGTTTAAGAATCAGTGGTCAGTTGCCACATGCCATTGTAAATGGCGGAGGAGAAATCTTTTGAAAATGGAAGGAGTTCAAAGTTTGAAATGCTCGTGACCTTGACCTTGACCTTTTGGATCGGTTCATACTGCATACCATCGTACATTGCTCATCGACCTCTACTTACATGCCAAATTTCACTTAAATCGAAGAAACTTTTTGTGGACGGACGGACAGACGGACGTACGGACGGACGGATGGACTAAAGATCACGGTGTGATAGCTCATTCAACTTTTCTTATTCCTTTCATATTACTGTGTGATAGGCCTATAGAAGTAAATACAATATTTTTTTTTCGAAGCAGCGCATTTGAACATCCCAATTTAGCCACGAACACCGCCAGAAGGATGAAAGAAACAAATACGGTGGAGACGGCTATCTTGGTGCTTCGTGCTTCAGATCAAGTGAAGAAAATACCGAGTCGCTAAGTCCAGACATGCCTTCGTCCAAAACTTCCGTATCCACGCGTTTTCCGCTTCTTTCTGTCTTCAGGTTGGTCAAGTACTCCATCGCCTTTCCACAGACAGATGAAACAAACAGCACACTGACAGTCTCCGCGTTACACTTCACATTGAGCGACGTCCAAACAGACTGCAGGGTGGTCGAGATGTTCGTTTGTCGTATATAGGCCTACTGCCGACTGTTCATGGATCAGTTCTTCAGTTTTTGGTCGAACGAATTTACAAGTAAATACCTCGGACATTTTCAGAGGCAGCTACTAAGATAGTCTTTCACTGAGTAGGGATTAATGAACGTTATTTTTTATGATATCTACAGTCTATGCATTAGCTATAATTATGCAACCAATCAAATATATTGCACCTGGTTGCAAATAAGTAAGACGGCGAACTCATGGCGATAACTCTGTCAAATCTTAACCGATTTTCTAAATTCTTTCACTGGCAGGCACAATCATCTGTACGTTTACAGAAAGTAATTTATTAAAGTTCCCATAACACCTATAACACGTTGAATTTGTCATAATACCTTGTGTAAAACATGTGTTCCATGAATTACCATGCCCATCAACTGAGTAAAGCAAACTGACATGCAAGGTTCAAACTACCATGAAAGATTCAGTCGCTCAAAATTGTTGTTGAAAAAGTGCTCATCAACAGTGATGCGAAACAATCCACCTTCTTGCCTGCAGCTTTGACCTATGTTCACCAAATTTTTTTTCACCAGCAAACTCAGTAATAAATTCGTAGTCAAGTCATCAATGAAAATCCCAGCTCACCTTAAATGTGTAGTACACTACCTTGTGATTTATCGTTAATCTTAACATCTCTTTCTGATACTTGTCTCACTTGTGTTCTGACACTGACATTAATATTTCACAAGGCAGTGTATCGACGCATTTGAGGTGTGGTGGGATCTTTCACACTAGGCTATGGTGTGCATTCACTGCTGAGTCTGTCGGAGAATTTTAAAAATCTGAGAGTTACCGCCATCAGCGTGGTGTCTTCCTTTTTTGGAACACAGTGTAGTTGACAGTGACGTAATTTTCTTATTTTATCTATGCCAACTCTTCTGGCAGCCATGGTGTATAGGGCAAGGAAATGTAAACATTATGCAGCACTTACAGTCAGATCGCCGAGATGGCGCTAACACTAAGCTTTTCCTAAACCTATCGATTCAATTTTGTTTCAGTAACGTGACAAATCTTCACCAGTTAACTTTTCAAAGAACGATAGCTTGCCCGACAACATATAGATCGTAGGAGTACTGTGACGACGCATCATCCTATCTATTCCAGCATAGGCCTACACGCAGCTCGATCTACCTTATGTTTCTCGAAGATACTGGCTCCGCTGCCGTTCCACTGAAAGACTTGGAGACCCATGTCCAGTATGAACACATCACCCGACTGCAGCCGCGACCTTGACGCTGGAACCTGCACAAAAGCACGCCACACGGAGCATTCATTGAAATCACGCTGCAATCGACGCTCAATATGAAGTATTATTTCTGCAGCTTCTGGTGATATTAACTTTCGCTTTTTTACTGTGTTTGTTTGTTTGTTTTTTGTTTGCACGATTCCTCATGAAGTATGGATGAGTTTTTATTATATTTTGCACGGGATAATATGTGTCCACATGAACACAAGTGTCGACAGCCAGCTGTTACCTTTGGCTCTATACCCATTCTCCTTCTCACTGTATCTTCCCTGACATAACACGTGAACTACCTTACTTTCCTATTATTCGATAGTTACTAGAAGTATTATCAGTGCATTGAAAAGAGCTAAGAGGACTGCCTTCCGGACTATGGCTCGATTGTATTTCCTGTAACAATCGTTTTTTATGCTTCGCCACCCAACATTATCGGCAAAGTCATTATGTTTTCGGCCTGTCCGTCCGTCCGTCCGTCCTTCTGTCCGTTAGTTCGTTCCTCCGGACAGATCTTGTTACCACGCTCATGAATGGCTTGAGAAATCTTGCATACGAAACTTACAGAAAATATTCATTAGCGCCTACTAATAACCTGGTTAGAATTTGGAGGTCAAAGGTTAAAGATCAAGGTCACAGCAGGCAGTCGACGTGGCGAAGGCATCCATGTCGACGCTGGGTGGTCGAAGTCCATCTTCTAGTTATATTTTAGTTCTTTCTCGTTAATAAGCTGCGGGCAAGCCGTCAGCTTCAATTCTCTGTCGTACAGTAAAGTGAAAGACGAGACGTAAATCACTATCAGACCGACAAGATGCTGACCTGGCTGACTACGACTTTCTTTCCTTTGCCAGAGAAGTGCAGCAGTCGCGGTGTGTATTTCTCCGGCACGACGTGATGGAAGCCAGTGTCAGCGCCGCCTTCCAACAACCTACAGCGTCAGCAGGTGCCCGTCCGACGCTTGTCAATCACTCGACAATCGCTCGTCATCAGCAACATTATCATTGTCATCGAGTAGTTGGCCAACACGTACATGACGCGCATCTGCGTCAGTATGACGTCGCACGCCGTTATCTCATCGCGTCCGAGGTGGCCAACGTTAACTTTTTTTCCACTTCTGTGGTATTGCACGCGGAACAACAACAATTATTATTCTTCCCGCGAATTCGAAAGCGTGGGAGTATGTTTTTACCGGCGTTGGTTTGTGTGTGTGTGTCTGTCTGTGACCACGATAACTAAAAAGATTGTGGACGGATTTGCACCAAATTTTATGGGAAGGTTCCTAGGGGGAAAGGGAAGACCAAGTTCGTGTTTCGTTACGATTGGTATAGGGGGATGTGGAAATAAAGGACAAATTCTTCAGATGGCTCGCTATATATCATAGCATAAAATGCCTAGAAATAGCAACGATTTCGAGCAGCGGCACTAGCCTAGTTGGTAAGACGATGGGACAATTCTGGTATGAATTTTGCTGCTTAGGTTCGTTCAACTCTAGGTCAAGACTTAATTTTTAAAAATAATTTCTTTATAAAAACTTTTAAAACTTAATATAGTCTCAAGGGTTAGGTTAGGACTAGTTTTAGACTATTTTGTTTTATACCGCGTATGTCAAGTTGACCGCAAGCGCTTGTCGAGTTGGCCGCACTTGTGTGCCGGGAGATCTAACCAGCCTTCGAGGGGAATTGTACTCTCTCAGAATACTTTCCATTTAGTTGTTACTGTAGATACCCATATGGCTGGGTATAATCAATCCGACCACCTTCTTACGTGATCGCTCCAGAGACGTTGCTATGGTAACCGATTTCGGCGAGAATCGACGAAAATTGGCATATCCCACCTGCATTCTGTGCGCTGGCATTCCACGACGGATGGGAAGATCGCAACGTGGATGCACTTGTTAACACCGTCGATGAACCCTCTACGTCTGATAAACATTTGGTGAACTTTCGTCCAGTAATCCCTGAGTTTTGCAGGCGCAAACGATGGACTTTGCCACGCACTTGTTCTAGGTATGCCTATGGCATGATGATTACCGTTTCACTAAAACGTTACAATATCCTAAACATATGGAAGCGGTGGTACGTAGTTGTCTTCTAGCGAATGATGAGAACAGAGGCTGACGATCTTACGTGAGACCCTTAGGGAAGTACGAGAGGAACAGATCGGACTCGTATCCTTCACACTCGCGATGTTGTATTGCCTTGTCGTCAAGGAAAGTGTCCAGTTCCACCGTCTTGTACGCCGCCGTACCGTACTCGTCCTGTCGCAAGAACAACAACCAGCTCATCGCAACGGAGCTACGTCATGGCGGCGTGAGGTCCTGCAGCTGACACCGGTGTCAGACGTTGTCATATACCGTAATCGTCCTGTATATTGACAACGACTGCAGCCGTAACCGCGTTATTCGGTCCATGCACCTCTATACTTGCCCATCAATCGAGTCTACGTGATATAGCATATAGGTCTATCGAGTATTTCGATCCACCTGCTGTACTTTAGGGCCTAATTTTGTTGTTTGAGTGGCAGGAATTTGTAGAAAAATTAACCTGCTCCAGAAATACAAACTTTTTACAAAGGGTTCGCGTTTGGAAGTTGGTACACCAGCCTATAACGTGGAATAAGTCTGGAAAACAAGTCTGGTTAAACGAAAACGGAAAGTAGGCCTAATAGGACGAACAGTAGGCTAGATGATGATATCTTGGGCCAACATCACTGCACTTATTAGGCAAACACAGAACAGCGTAAAATACGAGACGACACTTCACAATTTACGCTAAAACCGACTGGTAGCCAGCTTTATGTACCGGTACCGCACATTAGTAACGTATAAAACAAAATCACGAAACCATCGTTCTTCACAACGTCAGAGTTTGGATGATTGATAACAATACCTACCGGCATAATAAAACTATAATGACGAAAACTTCTTCTACACTGATCACGATACTTCTTAACAAATCTTCTCTACTAAAATCGTATTATTTTCAGCTGGCTAGTACTGCAAAAAAATTCCAGTGACACAGATGCATCCACAACATATGCGCACTATCTACCGAAACTTTAGTGGTCCAGGTAAACTAATCGATCAGGTGTATGTCTGTGTGTCCGGACAATACGGCAATCAAGGACAGGAGACTGGTGCCACCACCTGGCGAACTCGACCAAACATAACGTCGTCTGAGTGCACCCTATCATGCGAAGATATGACGTCATCCACAAAACCGGAAGTACATAACGATTGCATAGTCGTCAGAGAAGGATCGAGCCACGGCCAAGGGCGACATGTACAGAAAATGTCGTGAAGTTTGGACATGTGGTTTTAGAGGTAATCGAGCGGACAGCCATGCATACATACATATTTACGTACAGACATACAGACACGCTGATGACAATACTTTGCATCCTTCCGGGAGCGAAGTAGGGCTAATAAATGATCTTTGAACATGCTATGTCGTCTGAATACTATCTAGGTGAAGTTTGAAAGTCAAGGTAACACGTCAAAGTTCACGGACACAAAAGGAACAACAAATCGGCAAATGCTGCGATGGCCGACCGTGGCGTAACGGGAAGCCGAACCGTTATCTCAGTCGACTGAAAAGCAGACTTGAATTTAAAAATGTAAATAAGTAACAGCGGAATAACTTACGGTCGGCTAAATTTTGCTAAAGTGGTTAGTGCGACTACGAGTGAAGGTTTTTGTGACTATTTTACGAATTTGGTCAACTGCACACAGATTGTGAGCATAAACGTAAAATAGACTACTTGCCTGCGTGCTGTTGCTTCCGATCCAGAAATGAAGATCGTAGGCGAGCTCGTCACTGGCGGGATTTGGATTGTACGTCTGTCACACGCACCGTCAACCATATGCACTGTGTCAAACAAGCAAACGACTTCACGTGCGCCTAGTTTTTCTCGTAACTGCGCCGAAGGCCGGCCTATTTTTAAGATTCTTTCACCGGCAGATTCTTACCAGCAAATTTGTAATACCACCGTATTACAAATTTGCTGGTAAGAATCTGCAAACAGAGAGAAAGACGTCGCGGCAAAACGATCGACGTTGAGTCACTCGCAGACGTCGTGTATTGATGTGCAGCATGATGCAAAGACGACTGTTAGATTTACACATACAAACAGCAGCAACTATAGGTCTATCATATGCTGTCTAAATAAAGAATTTTTATGTCGGCTTTAATCAGTTGCTTCTCGCATGCCTGCAGTAGTGCATTAGCTGAACAAAAACGGCGTGTACTGTAGACGATGTCAGTCGGCATGTCCAAATTTCGTGACATTTTCTTGTGATCTACTGACACTACGGTTTGTAATCTACTGACGATGTTCGACATCAGAACTCAGACAAAAACTTACGTTGAGAATGATGTACGAGTCGCCGTTGTAAAACTTGCCGTAGAGATTTTTCGACCAGTCACACACCTTGAATTTCTACGCGATTATATAGATACATGCATATTAATAAACTATATTAATAAGTTATAATATATAATTCCTGATGTGCCTAGCAAATGTTGGCCTCGTAGCCCATTTCGCATAGCGTCCAAGTACAAGCCTAACATAAAACGTTTTAAAAGTTAGAAAACAAAACCCAAAATGCTAAAACACGCAGCTCACATTGACAAAAAATACCGGGAAGTATGCGTGAGATCGCGAATCCCGTTATGCTAATTACGCCAATCCTTATTGTGTATATGTGTGCATGCGGTCCGCCAGGTAGTGTCTGCAGGGACACTCGATGCGATACGATATGATACGATACGATACGGTAGATTAACATGCGCTCAAAAGCTGACGAGATTGCCAGCATAATCTAACGCACGGCGCAGAAACGAAAAAATAAGGAAAAATAAAAAAGACCGAGTAGCTCAGAAGAAACGGTCCAGGCAAAGTCCGTAAAGGAAGTTCGGGAGGAAGAAGAAAAACTACGGGGGTAGGATTTGTGAAAAAAGCTAGGCTTTAAGCCGGGAGTCAAAGAGTGAGGGAGTATTTTCTGTTGATTTCATAGTAAAAGAGGCTGATTCCATGCACAGCGATGAGCGACGTAGAATCAACCTAATTACTGACCACGATTCGCCAGATCTGGAGTCCGACAGCTTGTCCAGCGCCACGCCACGCCGGTTCAGTCTCAGCCGATTCCTCTGTCAACACGACAACACTTCCACGCTAAAGACGTCACCACACAAACACGTTCCGCGCCGCGATTCAGTTCTTTATCAGGCTGGCCGCGTCGAGCGGAAAGCGTATTGTAAAGTCCCGTCCACACCAGCAACAATGTCGAAGCAACATTATCGAATGCTACAAGTCGAACGATTCTTTCGACAAAGTCGAATGTTGCTTCGACATTGTTGCCGTTTTCGGCAACAATGTTACCGGTTTCAGCAACAATGTTGCCGGTTTTGGCAACAATGTCGAACGAAATTTCGTCCTTTCGACAAAGTTGAAACAAATTAAACATGTTCAATTTGTTTCGACTTGTGTTGACGTATGGACCTAGGCTGTGGAACATGGCAGTCTAAGTCTATCATCAAACTAGAACCATTGCATGTTTACTCTATGGGACGACTCGTTGTATCTCGTTGTATGTATGTATGTATGTATGTACGTATGTATGTATGAGAGCATTTGTAACGCGCTGCTCTTACAGCACAAGCAGTCACGAGTGGGCGCCCGTAGGCCAAACCGAAAAGATGCGTCTTTAGCCTGCTACAGAAAAGTGTCAATGTCAATGTTGGATCACGAAGTGACGGTGGCAGAGAGTTCCACAGTTTTGGAGTACAAGCAGCAAAGTTAAGTGATCCAAAACTGGAGATGCGGCAGGCTAGCACTTGTAGACCGCCGCGAGCGGCAGAGCGACTACTTGTTTATTCCGCCTTTTTCTGCTTTTAAACGTCTAATTGTACTCATTAGCGGAATGTAACGCAACTGCACAGTCGGTCTCATTTATCGACATATGACTGGACATTCTATGAGTAGAACTCTTCATAGCAACTTACTTTTCACTTGCTTCTCCGTGTCTGAACCAAACAGTGCGAGGTTGGAATCTTTCCAGTCGTAAGTCTTGGGTTTCACGAGACCTACACACACATGCCGTCACACAATAAAATCGATAATCGTTTATAGCTACTGTTCGCTGCACACACGGCATGCAATATATTCGAATCTGATATGCCGGTTCTCCTCAATAATTACATTCATATTACACAACCTAACGCAAAATAATCTATACCTAATTGCGACGTTTCATTCGCTAACGGCGAACTTCATTGGGCATATGGTCACGTGACGTTGCTGATGAACACGTGACCAAAATACGGCCACAGGTCGTAGGTAGGTTGTAGGCTCCCCTATTTCTGTTCATGCAGTTGACCTCCTTGCGTTTATGGATATTTAATGAACGTTTACAAACATGCCCGTTCTCCTTATTGTCGAGCCGCAATGTACGCTGACAGGGACGCATGCTGCTCCCTGGTGAGTCACGATGAATATGCTGACGGGACAGACGGGCAGACAGACGGACGCCAGACGGTTGCGTTACGCTTTCCGCTATGGATGCGGCCAGCGTAATAAACAATCGAGCCTATACGCTTCATAAGAGGCGAGAAATGGTGCTGTCCGGTTCGTTTAGCGAATCGTTACCAGTAGATTTGTTTTGAAAAAGAAAATAAAAATTACATTTCGTTTATTCACATAAACAAGCGCATAAGCTGTGACAGTTCACTTGCGTTCTATGACGTTTGCTGGTCGCTCGCAATCATACTCTGTTTGCGTCACTGTTGTGTTACCGACGTGATCATCAGTTAAAAGTTAAAAACCTTTTCGTGTGCAGACCATTTGTGTTCAAATCAAATCATTCAAATCAAATCACTCAAATCAAATCGTACGTTTATATAAAAAAGGTAAAGGCTTCCAATACTCGTTACCGAGCGTTGGGCCCGGAGCTGATCTCGGGGTACAGGCAGTCAGCCCGCAGGTGACTATAAGTCACCCTGCAGTAGGCTACCATTTCTTTCCGCCAGGCCTGCGGTTACCTTCCCAGCCGCAGAGCATCACCGTCCTTTTGCTGATACTCATTTATCGTTCCACAGAGTACAAGGTGGTACAAAAGAACCGGCCACTGGTAAGTCAAAAAGGTGACAGATATTATCGCAAGGTCGTCGTGCAGCGATATGTTTGGATAACTAATGATGACTTTATTACAACTTATTGCTAAATCTCAGTCTCGAGTGCGCTGTACGGGCTCCGGGTCTGTAATGCGCTCTGATTTATTTGTTGATTCTGACGCTATATAAATCGTTTACTCACTTCCTTACTCACTTTCCTCCTTACTTATTTATTTCCTTAGTTCCTTGAAAATAGGCACGTTTCGTTGCCAGGCTGAAGGTCGTAAGAGGCGACCAGGCCTGGCTTTAGTTTCTTGTGTTGCAGTTTCTTGTATTTTGTGTTGTAGTATATTTTGTCGTGTTAGATTTAGTTTTTCAGTATTAAGCCAAGAGATTGGCTGGGAAGTACGTCTCCGAAATAACATATTTTGTGTCGATTGGGACATAAAACTAATCAATCAGTCAATCTCAGTCGCACATTGAAAGAGTTTTGACAATTGATCGGCATTCGGCAACAGGGCAACTGGGCAAGTGTAGTCCTCCATGCTGACGTCTTTTTGACACACAGTATTTATCGTAACGAGCCGGTTTTTTGTGTCACCCTCTATATTCCAATCGAATCGGATAATCGATACAGATGTGCAAATCAAATCGAACCGAAATTGTGTTTTTTAGTCGGACCCTCTCTAGTGAGTAACAAATCAACGGTGCACTAGACGATGCTCGCTATAAAAAACTAGGCGTAGGGCCTATAGGTCTACCTGGGCGTTACTGAATAACGACATCTAATTTAATAGGCTCCGCTACTGAAATGAGGCCTTTGACGAGGCTCGGACCCGCGCCACGCGCCACACCCATCGCGCATATGACAACAGGTAAACGTGAACGTTAACGACACGAGGCGGCGAAACACGATCCTAGCCGTGCTCACTGTTCGTCACCACGGAGCCAAGTATTTCCTCAACGTATTTTAGCGACGTGCTTACGATGTAGATAAATCTTGATATAATGATATTTTATTTCAAATTTACTGCTTACTCTGAAAATAAAATACATGTATGAAAAATCGTTCAGCATTTTCACGAACAAAAGTCCTATGACAACTTTTTCGCTTACAGTGGCCAAACGGTGAGTATGCCGACGGGACAGACAAACAGACGAACAGACGGACGGATCAGTGGCGTACCGTTCCGTTATGAGGCCCCGGTTCAAGAATCTGAAGGGGCCCTCGATGACCACAAAGGCCTACTGGTAGCACAGCCCGCTTGCAGTTGGCTTACGGATCTGATGTCAACTCATCACCTACAGCTGAATAAGTAAAATAGCAATAGTAGCTAGGAGTACGCACTATGCCGCTGCAGGAAAAGCATATACGATGCTGCACATTGCAATCCCACAGTTCACAACCTTTCCACAGAATTTGTTGGCCTTCTGCTGGTTTTTTCTTTTGTCGCCGGAGGTCGGGGGTCCCGGTACATTAAACTGCCTAAACCCCCAGTAGCTACGCCACTGGGACGGATGCCAAAATGTGAAATCTGTTAACGTTGGCAATTTGGCGTACATATTACAATCGCCCAGTAACGGCATATCGCTTACGTAATTATAAAAAATACAGTTTACAGGCGTTACAATGCTACTTAATCAGTTCACTTGGGTGGCTTCTACTCCTCGCTAGGTGGCGCCACTAAAGAGTAATCCTGCGGCATTAGAATGCCTTGTTGGCGTTGCTTACTGTTTCTTAGTGCAAGTTTTACTTCGATCACCAGAAAGCCCTATTAACCCTTTAGTGCGTGGGCAAGAACCAGTTGCGAGCAATAACGATGAATGGTACCGTGAGCGGGCTTGCATCAACCATCACGGAGCATCAGATGGAGAAAAACACACATCAGCAAAGTCAGAGAATTAATGCCGACGAAAAGTAAAAGATGTGCAAACACACTACAAACAATAATGTCGGTCCTCCTTATTGTCGGGCCGAAATGTACGCTGGCCGCGTCGTATACTGTAGACGAAGCAACGCCAACGCCGTAGACGATCTTTTGTCTCCCGTCGTCTTTTTAAGTTTGTAAAATGTCTGTATGTTTTTGCGTTTTACATTATATGCTGTGCTTCACTTATGCATTGCTCACGTTCGATGAGTAATAATGAAGACGTACTTACTTACTTACTTACTTACATCAGGTCGACAATAGCGTTCGGCTGTTGTACAGGATGATTGTTAGAATGATTGTTATGCTGGCCGTGTCTAGCGGAAAGCGTAATGTAATGTCAGTTCAACTCGCTAGAATTTGCTCTCCGTGGATATTTTATGAAAATATTTAATACTTGATCTAAAGAGATTGATAATTACTGTATGGAAATGTTTAATGTTCAAACTCCGCACTATACTATAACTAAGCGCAAATGCAAGTTTCTTTCTAACATAATGTCATCAAAGAATGTACTGTGCGAACTCTGTAGAGAGTTTGCAGAAAAGGAATTGGAACTGTGTGCCTATTCGCCGAACTGAAGTGTCAATGTTGTTAAGTGATCATTTATTTAATTTATTTAAGTTTTGTTTAATTATGTATGTTTTCTTTGCTACCACATTTGTGGTGAAATAAAGTTGTGTGTGTAACGGTCTGACATCAGCCCGTCTGTCGGTCTGTCAGTCGGCGTACTCACTTTAACTCGATCAGGTGGCAGTATGCGACGCGGCCAGCGTACATTTCAGCCCGACGATAAGGAGGACCGACATTATTGTTTGTAGCGTGTTTGCACATTCTTTTACTTTTCGTGTTGTTATTGCTAATCGACGAGTCGACGATGTAGACATTTTTTCTACAGACAAAACGTCACTGTTGTTATAGTTTCTGTACAGTAGTTATATGTTTTGTCTGTGAATCTGTTTATCGAAAACTGCTTATCTGAACTGAATGTGCGATCACTGCGATTGCCAGTGACAAAACCCACTCCTACCTTACTTTATATCTAACAAAATATTTACTCAACAAACTAATAATATGAGCTACAACAACAAAACGATATTGTTACGATGGAATAAACAAAATGATGGAATTTAGAGCTTATTTTTTATACCCATGAACAACAAGCGATATCGAAAAATATTAACAAAAATTATAGTACGATACGATACGGTATATTTACGTGCGCTCAAAATCCGACGAGATGGTCAGCTTAGTCTATACGCACGGCAGAAACGAAAAAATAAGGACAAACTAAGAACAATGAAGTAAGCCTAATCTCTAGACAACTGTACAGATTAGCACTATCCTTAACAATTACATCGACTATTGTACTCGTTATAGTAAAGACGGACACAACAATTAAGTCAGTTTACAACTAAAACTGCAAATGAACACACACAAATGTAACATCATGTGTGGCCGGCTACAATTTGCACGAAATGACTCTGGCGTCACAAGCCACTGATTTACTGCATCATTGAGGCGTCAATCATTATTGTGTCTTATTTGCGTAATTTGAGATAGGCCTGAAATTTATTTCCGGGTGGGCAGTTGTCGAACTTTCAGGCTTAATTCGGTTCCGTATTATTGCGAAGTGACGTTAAACACGATTAAACTGTTTAAAATTTTGTTGCCGCTATAACGTCACCTATGTGTCAGTAAATAATGACGTTTTAGATGTGACGACCTTGCTGACATCGTCATTCATACCTGTCATGTTGATGAAGTCAAGGTAAGCGTTGACAGGTAGACGACGACGGCTCAAGCAGCGCTGGCTGGCGACTAGCGTTAGGCGTCGCTGCTTGCTCTCAACTCATACTAGGCCTAGTAACTCATCCATTGAGTTCGTGTGAACAAGCTAGCCCGGCGCCGCGCCGCCTACATAGCGCACCTGCTGATCTGCCCGCGTCACGCTTGCTCTTCACTCGAGCATGATGTCGCGCCAGACCATTCGCTTCCAGCTAGGCCTGCCTGACCGTGGCATTGTCGAAACACCATCTAACCAAAAACGCAACGATCGCGTTTCGATATAGGCCTACGGGCCTAGTTTTGTCGTCAAAAAACGACCGTTATCAGGTTCTTCGTTTATCGGGTAGTTTTATAACGGACATTTCTGTGTATGCGTACAATAAACTTAGAATTAATTAATGAATTGACCTTTGACCCGATCGATATTTGACATGTTCGTTAACCTTGTCCCTATCTAGGTGGTGTTCGAATATCAGTCTGAACATACGAAATTCAAATACGGTCACCCCAACGCGGGCGCCAATTATGTCTGGTAAACGTTTGCGACTTGCTGTATATCACATGCAGTTACGTACATTGTACACATAGTAATCTCAAAGATGATACAGCGCCGGAGGCACTATATCATCTTTGGTAATATCTCGAAAACGGTGTAAGAGACGTTGCTTGCAGACCACTGATGTTCTGTTCTTTAGCCATCCTTGATCCGAGGGTTGGCCTCACCATGGACGTACTTTCTCTATTGTATATCTGTCCTCTGTCATTCTGATTGACTCTTCCACGGATAGTCCTGTCCACGTATTGATGTTGTCCACTTAGGCCCTGCGTGGTCTTCCTAGTGCGCCTACCTGGCATTGTTCCTTCCTTGCATCATCTTTTTCTCCAGGCAACTCCCTTGTTTAGATCACTGATAGGAAGTGATATATGGCTGTGGAATCGTGCCGTGTCTATTGAGATCATTCACCCATTGCAATCTTTCAAATGCAGCAGTTGACAAGATTTCAACTGATACACAGCGTCGCATAGTCCTCTGCAACCGCAGAGTTTTTGTCGCCTATGGATGCAGGTTAGGCAAGAAAGAGTGGACCTGAAGTTGTAAATAAGTAACGGCCAGCTATTTGGTTCGTTGTCGAGATCATTATGCTTAAGTGGTCGGTGCGACCTCGAGTGATGGATTTCTAATTCGGTAAACAGTGAGAAAACGAACAAGATCTGACCATGGACTGTAGGCTATTGCACGAAGCGTTAATATTGTACCGTGTTGCATGTCGCTAAGTGAAGAAATATAACGAAATATTCGTAACATGAAGAAATGTGGTCAACGCATCAGTTACGCGAGGAATGTGTTAGTAGGCGATATCAAGTGACATTTTTTTTAAATGTGCACTCCCCTTTGCGATCTAATTCACTAAATACATAACTGGAAACTGTTTCTGTGACTGGTTTAAGTTTGTCGGTCGTCTCTTGGATAGTTCTCTGATCTGATCGCGGAATTCAGTTGTATACATGTAGTGTAAGCAAGAATCAAAGTTGTTTAGTTTGTGAGAGGTTTTCCTCTGGGGCGAATAAATATCATATCGGTCAGATGTGGACATGTGGATATACACGGCGCATTTTGTATAGTTTGTAGGCTCAGACTGTAGCTAACACTATGATCTCACGTGCAACCGTTTTGCAACACTGAAATGAAAATTAATACTGCACAACAAAAATGTGCACGTGGAGATTTTTGGTTGTTGATCGACATCTGTTGAAGATTTGAAATACACGGTTGTCAGTCCGATGCTAGCGTTTCACCGTTCAACAAGAAATTTATTTGTGAAAAAAAACATATAGGCCTAGAATTAGTCACAGAAGCATCAAAGCAATAAAAAATCAAAATGTTCGACACAATTATTACAAAATAAACAGCAGTGGGAATTACGTAGAAGCTGAACGCTGAACGTCAAAATACGTCTCACGGCATAAATGTTGAGAGAAATGCTGAGAATCACAACACTACTAACAAGCAGTTTACGTAAAGACGACAAAATGCAACAGATCGGGGTTCGTAGCATTTTCCCTTTCCAGGCTCCAGCTCAACCCAGACATTGATGCCGGGCCTTAATCACGTTGACAGAAATAATTAGTTCCACTGGTGCAGGAAAGTAGAGCACCTTATTTTCACACAGCAGACATGCATTGCAGTCAGCATCTGCAGCGGTCTACGGTCGTTGCCTTTCTGACGATCTCCAAAATGTCTTCATTGTTATATTTTCACTAACAAATTAACGCGTGAACTCCACACTGCATCGCAGAAACATTATGACACTTCCAGCTAGTGCACTCAAACATTTTTTGGAAAGGGAACAATCCTCATAGATCCTCCCCCAGGGTACCCCTCCTAATTAAACCCCAAAACGTCGCGGCCTTTCATCGCTAATTCTGTCTTACATTTTAACAACTTCGCCACATTTTACTATTCCAATCAAACCAACTTGCGCAGCTGGAAGCTGCTATTTGTACGTCTTACTTATGCAGAAAATGAGTAATAAATGAGTAATAAACCATACCCAAAATTTCGGTATCACCAACGGATACGGATATCCCCGGTTACGAACCTTTGAAATAAACTACTACCACGGACGTCCGAATACTAAAGTCACTACTACATAGCCAGTTTCGCAATATACGCAGGCCGCCGCCGCCGACAGTATGTAAGTAAGTCTGGCAGATAGTCTGCATATTCTTCGTGTTGTAAGCTGGCTAGGCTGCCAGTGCCGACAGAAAATCACGGTTCTCTTTGCCCTCCTTGACGACTGAAATTGGTCGCAGCGGGTTGTCCGTGTTCATCAGGTGGTTCTGCAAAACAGCACAGCAAAGAACTACGATAACGCTAAAATCCTTGTGAGAAGTGAGAAGCTGATGCTGTTTGCGTAAAGTTTAGTTAATACTACTACGTCAACGGTGTCCATACACCAAAGCGCATTCGGTTATTCAGACGGTATCATGACTCTTTTCCATCTGGAACATTCGCGGTTTTCGCGTTGATAATTAGCCCAATAATAGCACTGTTAGGCTAGTTACGCTACACCCAGGCGCGATTTAGCAATGTAAAGTTTGCGACTATTTGCCACTCGTCGCTGTGATGGAATTCGGGTAGAAACATCACGTACATGTGCATAACCGAAGCCGTTCTTCTTCTCATTCGGCGACGCTCCGCTGCCGACCCACACGAAACAGCTTCTGCAAGTGTCCAGTATGAACACATCCTGCAGCCAAACAACGTCACGTGTTACATTAAAACTCACTATGGCCTATCACCGAAAGTGAGAAACGTTACTAGAAAGTCGTCACCTGAGGTCGCATCCCGTGACCATGAACTTTGACCTATAACCTTGACCTAAAATGATCAAGACAGTGTCAAGATGAACGAACCAGTATGTCAAATATCTAGGTCAACTAGACGATAGACTTCGACGCTCCACCGTCGACGTGGACGCCTTCGCCACCATATATTTGAACCAAGGTATGACCTTGACCTTTGACCTCCAAAATGTAACCAGGTGATGAGTAAGGGCGAATAGTTATCATCACTGCAAGTTTCATCGAGACTGTGCAAGTAGTTCACGAAATACGGTGTTCGCAAGATTTGACCTCGACTCGACGGCCTGCTTTAACCTTGACCTTTGACCTCCAGAATCTGATCAGGTAATCGGTAGGGGCTAATGAATATTCCCTGTCAGCTTTATCAAAATTGTTAAAGTCGTTAATAAAATATCGTGGTAACAATATCTGACCAGAGGAAAGAACAGACGACGAAGGACGGACGAACGGACATACGAGACAACAGGACAGCCTAAAACATAATGTCTTCGCCGACAGTGTCGCATGGCGAAGGAATAAAATCATTTAGCTGAAAAGTTATTATTGGACAGACAGACAGACACACATACATCTACGGCTCTACACGCACCACTGCAGTGGTCGGTAAATATGCGTTACGTACATCAGTGTTGAAATCATCCTTCTGTACTTCGCCGGATTTGACTTGTGTGAAATCCAGTTTACCGCCGCCTGCGTCCGACACTCTGCGCGCCAAAACAAACCCTCCACGTCAGTTTACTTACGGTTTTTAACGGGCCTTGTTATCCGGAGTAAATGAACCTAGGAGGATAGAATACATAAATTCACGTTTAGTTGGGTCTCCAAAAGTGAACCGTTGGAATTTGTCGGGCAAGTTTTTCACACGCCGGGTCACCCAAACAACAGCGTTAGAGCTTCAACAATGGGTAGGTCTGTTAGTCGCTGAATAATCTAACTAAGTAAGTAAGTGAGTAAGTTTCTTAAGTGTCCACGCGGCAAACACACACGCTACGAGTACGTCTAACTCAGCGGCACAGGCCTCATGTGTAACTAATGACTATTAAAAATATTAAGAAACCTGTGAATATCAACCTCCTTACACCTTACTGATGCTTCATAATAAACAAATACAATATCGCGCAGTTGTGGTGACGGTCGTTTTATATGACAGGCATCAGGGTGCTGCAGAAATGTCAGGAAAGCTACGTCATGTGCAAGGTGCTACATTAAGCCCGGGACACACCAGCAACAATGTCAAAGTAACATTCGACTTTGTCGAAGCAACATTCGACTTTGTTGCCAAAAAAGGCAACAATGTCGAACGAGTTTATGGTAAATTTCGTCTTTTCGACAAAGTCAAAACAAATTGAACATGTTCGATTTGTTTCGACTTTGTCGAAAGGACGTAATTTCGTTCGACATTGTTGCCGAAACCGGCAACATAGTCGCCAAAAACGGCAACAATGTCGAAGCAACATTCGACTTTGTCGAAAGAATCATTCGACTTGTAGCATTCGACAATGTTGCTTCGACATTGTTGCTGGTGTGGACGGGACATTAGAATGATGACCATGTAGTTCAGCTAACAGCCTAAGAGCGTTGATGTAGGCTACTGTGGAAATGACTGACTTGTACAGCTGAGGCTCGGTGTCGATGACCTTGACTTGAAGGTCGTCCGAGTGGTTGTCTTCAGTCAGTGCCTGGTAGAACGGATGCTGAACAAACAGACGACGAACGTCGCCGATCAAACACTAAACTTCACCGCAACTAATACAATGGTGATGCGGCCGTTTACAGCCGCGTCGGTCAGGTCTGCGCTCGTCGAAAAGTTCAGACAGGCCTATCTCTGCGTGCCACGAGTTAGAACTGAACTCGGCGAAAACGAGCTTTCTTCCACGTCCTTGGAACTGGAATGGGAGTCTGTCCACACAGGGCTGACCACGCCGATGGCAGTCGCGGGAAAGGGTTTTCACCTCCGTTTGTCTCTGATTTTCCGCACGATATCTAAAAAATCGATGCAGCTAGGATCACCAAACTTAACACAGATATATTCTACGATGAGTCCTGGAAATCCATTAATTTTCGGGGTCAAAAGGTCAAAAGTCAAGGTCAGGAGTCACAAAAACATTGCCGGCGTGGGTGTTTGCACTCTTGTGAGTGCTGGCTTCTTCTGGTTGCTTTCAAACGACTGCATCGCCCGAGTCCAGTCACCTTGTTGCTGTACGAAATATAACAGACACCCATCCGGGTCCAGTGTACCACACACACCTAGGCCAACTCAGCCTCCTACCCGCTGAGAGACGGGGAATGAGTACCGGCTAAAGTGCGGTGATGCTCAGCGGCTGGGAGTAAAGGCAGAATCGCTCATTCCATTCGTGGACAAACGTGTGGGTAGCAGGCAAAACGGTGTAATCCCTTTAAGAGGTGCCATCCTGAGCGCTTTCGAGATGAGTTTCATAATTAAACGCTATACAAATCTACGCTTTTACCTTTTTATCTTTACGACAAACACACAGACACACACACACACCTTTTTTGTATGATCAACTTCCTCAGCGACGGATTTACAATAATCACGGAGCCCCTTGAATACAAATGCGGGGCCTTGAATCTGGCCCTTACTTTTTATTTCTCTTTCACGTTCTGCTGTCTAGGAGAACCAGAAAACACTTTTCAGAATGTAGGGCCCCTGAATTTGTGGGACCCTTTCGGCCGAACAATCGGAACGCTCCTAAATCCGGCCACAGAGTTATCCCAGCTCTGGCCGCGTGTGCCCCAAAAAGAACTTTTGGAAGAGGTTTTCGAAGGCCGAATCCCCTTCCTGTCGCATAGCCGACCGTGACGACGCTCTGAGTGGGAACTTAAAGAGCCAGTGACGTTGTGTCAACTTCACGTTATGCGACAAGGCACTGTAATGATGACACACTACACAGCGTACATCGTCGGCGAGTTGTCCTTCGAGCAGCTCGACGTCAATCTTCTTGCCGCTGCGTTCAACCTTCAGGTTGTTGATGAACTCCATCGCCTGTCAGTCACACATCAATTATGTCTCTCACACAGACACACAAACACGATGGCCAAAGAAGGAAGCCCATCCTTGTTTACACTTGCGACGTTAATAAGACTAAATAACACGAAAACAGTGACATTTCGACGAAGATTTGTTGAAAAATCAGAAAGAGCGATAAACACAAGCGTTTGATGTGTGAAACAAAAGATGAACTGAATTCACGTACTTTATAGAAATGTTAACGCTACATAACAACACGTAGAGACATTTCTATGTAACGGTTGTTATTTGGGGAGTGTCAATGTCCTGAATCTGGCAATTATTTGCACTGTTAACGCAGCAATAAACACTTATCACTGCAGTCAACAACTTGTGCAGATGCCACAAACAAGCATAGTTTTATAGTTTACAAAATATAGTTTATAGTTTTCATATCAAACTAGAAAGCGCTTACTCAACGTCGCACGTACCAGCTACTTTAATAACATTTTAGCCAACTTTTTCCAGCTGGCTGTTACTTATCTACCGTTTCCAATTCAGGTCTGCTTTTTAGCCATTTTTTTCACTTTTCAGTAACTTAACCATAACCATAACCCTAACGCTAATCTTAAAATTAACTTATGACCTTGACATGGATAGGGCCAAGGCAAATCAGCATACTATCTACCTAGCAGTAGTAAATATCTATATAAATATCTAGTAAATATCTAGGTCGTTTGGAAGTTAATGTCAGAACATACACACCCGACCAAGTGCTCCTCTACCCGGACCACTAAAGTGAACGTGAACCGGTCGGTAATTATCTCGAAACCAAACCTTGTTCTTCTCGAACGGGTTGGCTCCATCGCCGTTCCACTGGTAGATGGTCAGACCCATATCGAGAATAAACACGTCAGCGGGCGTCAAGCGAGACTTAGCCGCCGGCACCTACATGTATAGTCAGCCACGGCGACAATTAAGCCCCGTCCACACCAGCAACAATGTCGAAGCAACGTTCGACTTTGTTGCCAAAAATGGCAATAATGTCGAACGAGTTCATAGTAAAATTTCGTCCTTTCGACAAAGTCGAACGTTGCTTCGACATTGTTGAAGGTGTGGACGGGGCTTTAGGCTCTTGCACGTCGAACGATTCAACACGCCGACGATAATATTTTAACGTGCAGCACTACTCAAAATGTGCTTTTCTATATATCTGTGCAGTTCTAGGCAAAGTATGTGCAATTAGTAATTGAGATATTGAAATACAATTCGAACGCAATATGTTTCGGATTGAAAAACAAACTTTTGAAAAACTACTACTTGGGTGAGACACACAGGGCCTCGTTCACCCATTGACCTCGTTTGTCGACAATCCTTTAACCACTCGATCAATTTACTTACGCCATCGTCAGGGCCTACCTCGCCCCCAGGAGGGTACAAAATATTGTGATCAGCATGTCTATATGTCTGTCTGTCTGTTTGTTTGTCTGTCTGTCCGCTCGTATATCTCAAAAACCACACGTCCGAATTTCGCCAAATTTGTGTACCTGTTAACTGTGGCCGTTGCTCTAACGGCATTGCGATATGTTAGGTATTTTCAGTTTAGCGGATAACGATACGTTTCCACATAATGCAGGGAATAGGTCCGAATCAAAGACGGTGCGTATATTCCGTCCAGTTCGCCAGGCGGCAGCACCAGTCGAACGTCAGACAACGCTGTTTGTTTGACGGATAGCGCAGAATGGCGGCACCTGGGGCGAAGTCTACCGTCTCCCACTGCATCTTGTTTAGTAGCGAGTTTATTATTTCAACAGTACCGGTATGTAGCAGTATAATAGGCTATCGGTTCCGTCGCTATACAAAATTTGTGACTTTGTGAGGAGGTCCCCGGGAGTTGAATACCTGGCGAATGACGACGTTTCTGCCTGCTCCAGAGAAGTGCATCAGACGCGGCGTGTACGTTTCCGGTTCGACGTGGTGGAATCCTGTGTCGGCGCCACCTTCAAGCAGCCTGTACACACGCACCGCCGTGATGATGTACGTGCCTTGCAATATTGATTACAACAAGTAAGTAAGTAAGTAAGTAATAAAATTTGATTAAGCACTATAATCATTCAGTAGAATAAATCAGAGGCGCTGGCCAAGTCGCTAGGAGCTATTAAAAACAGACTGATAAAGATGGGTTTTAAGATGTTTTCGGAAAGTATTTAAGGTTTGAGACGAACGAAGAGTGGAAGGGAGAGAATTCCAGACTGTTGGAGCTGCAATATGAAACGAGCATGAACCAAAATGAAGATCAGTGCGAGGGACGTACAAGTTAGCGGAGGACGATGATCGCAAAGTGTGAGATGGAATGCAAGGATGGAGGCGTTCAGACAGATATGACAGAGTACCGTTGTGTAAGACTTTGTAGGTGAGGGAAGCCAAATTAAACTGTATCTGTCACTTGACAGGAAGCCAATTAAGTTGCTGAAGTGTGTCCTGTGAAGATAGTGATGGCTGCTGTAATACAATCCTTGCAGCCGAATTTGAACGCGCTGCAAACGTGTCAAGCACCTCGACGGCGAGCCGTAAAGAACTGAGTTGACATAATCAAGTCGACTGGAAACCAAAGCTGCGGCGATATCTGCTGCGGTGGACTATTCTAAGACAGCACGTATGTGGCGACATGCACGGATATGGTACAGGCATGACTGAGACACGTTTGGTATGCTCGCACATTGTAACACTGGGTATCAACAAGAGAAACTCCAAGAAGTTTAATGTTCTTCACCAACTGAACAGGTATGCCAGCGACGTCGATGGCGTGCACAGTGCACTAGACTTATCAGGGTTTAGCGCCATGCCGTTAGTATAGAACCATGTTTGTAATGACGTAAGACAGGTTTGAAGAGCAATGAGTTGATTGAGTTCATTTCTCTGATCTGATGGCGAAAGAGCAGTGTGTATGGTCTGCATACTGTTGTTGCCGGACACCGTATAAGTGACATAAAGCAGAAATGCGAGAACAGTGAGTTGCTAAGAGAAGTGGCCTAAGAGGCCAAGAATCAAGCCTTTGGGCACACCTGCACGGCGTGATACCGTCGGCGAGGAGTGCGAACCGACTAGCTCCGATCAGTTACGCGGACTGAAATGTACGAGGGCTGCGTCACGTGCTGCCCCCTGGTGAGTCACGTCAATATGCGCCGCGCGCCCTATTAAGGTTAGGAAAAACACGAAACAGACAGACGGACAGGTAGACAAACGGACGGACGGACGGACGCCAGACCGTTACATTACGCTTTTCGCTAGACGCCGCCAGCGTAATAAACTACACTTTGGCAGTATTTAATGTTCAAAAAGCTGTACACTGGGGCATTTGCGTCCGAGAGTCAACACAAAGACAGCAGTGTGGATTCCGTCATCAGTCCAATGATGGACGAAGAAAGGACAAGGCCAGTCGGTAATTTTTTAGCGAACGTACTACGTTACGTTCGCTATATGCTATCAGCCGTCCGTCTGTTGTCTGTCTGTCTGTGACGTTGGTGCACCCTACTCAGGCGGTTGAACTTTTCGGCAATTTTCTTCACCATACGAT
>Ga0209780_1000260_pt1 | contig 26549 bp, 18 predicted proteins | sample WorMetexBAHAMAS2_FD_187384 | JGI IMG/M metagenome (GOLD analysis project Ga0209780, IMG submission 187384) | Marine gutless worms symbiont microbial communities from Max Planck institute for Marine Microbiology, Germany - Inanidrilus exumae... | ecosystem: Host-associated > Annelida > Digestive...
CACAACGAGAGTCACCATTCCACTGTCCGCTGCGATAAGTGCGTCATTACAGATTTTCAACAGGGCGGTTTCAGTGGAGTGGTTTCGTCGGTAGGCAGATTGATAGCGTGGCATGAGCTGATTCTGGTTCAAATAATAATAATAATAATAATAATATACACATTTGTATAGCGCCATATGGTCGTAACTTCAGAGGCGCTGGAAATAAGACGTCAGCTGACGAGCAACGACACGCTCAAGAACTTTAGAAATGAATGGAAGGTTTGATACTGGGCGGTAGCTGGTGAGCAGTGACGGGTCTAGACTGTCAGTTTGTTCGAGCCATTCATGAGATGTCGTGGTAACAGTACCCGACCGGATGAGCCAATGGACAGACAAACATGGCGGACGGACAGCCGAAAACATAATGCTTTCACCGACATCGTTGGGGTGGCAACTAATGACGGAATAACCTGCTTTATTTTTATGTTTATTGTTTGGTTGCTTTGTACATTATCTGGCCTAGAAACACATTGGGTTGGGCTAAATCTTACAGCCCGGGGGCCGGCACGGGGCAAAAACTAGCATGATAGAAGGTGTGAGACATACCTTGGGACCCCAACGCGCCTGCTTCGTGATCCAGCAAATCTCCGTCTTACACACGGTGCACATAATCCAGTCGCATCCGTCCTTCTTGATGATGACCACCTGACAGGTCGGACACTTCATTGCGTTGCCAAACTTCAACAACTCCTGTATCCATGCACACAGCCACCCAACTCACCACTCCATCTTCACTAGACATTCCGATTCACGGAAAATAAACTTCGATTTGATTCAATTCAATTTGCTCAAACAAATCAATTTTTCAATTTGACTCGATCGACAGATTGACATCATCAATTTCTTTCAAATTCATGGAAAAAATGCTATTAAAATTAACATTTGAACAGCACAATTCGTACTACACATTCAAAGCTTTTAGCAATGAATTATTATCAGCAAATGCTATTTTTAAGGATTGCAGCTTACAATTAAAGGACTTTTCAAGTAATTCTGACAGCCTTTGAATTTTTAAGATCAAACTCAGGCACTATCAAGGATTTCTCGTGCAATCTCTGAACCCTGGTACAACCAGACCTCGAGTGTAGAGTTGGCGAGCATGGCTGCCGGGTCTTTGTACTTCTTGATGTGCAGTTCGCGCTGGTACTCCAGACAGTTCTGACCGTCGTGAATGGCGCGGCACGTGAGGCAGTTGAAACGGTGGCAGACGTAGCAGAAGAAGGAGTTGACGTCGTCGTCGAAGGAACACCATCCGATGCAGTCCGGCGTGGCGCAGTGGTAGCTGTGAGCGTCCTTGCTCTCCGCTTCACGCGCACTCAACTGCAGGTGCTTCTCGTAAACGTCTTCGGTTACGAGCTGATAACGTACAGGTAAAGGTAGAGGCTAGTGAAGCCGCTTTCGTTTAATTTGTTAAACGTTTAAACAAAACCATTACGCGTTTAGTAAACGTCTATATGAAAATAACATCCTCAGCTAGAATATAAAAAGAATCACAGTATGCAATATAAGTGTGCGTTCAGAAAGTAAAGTGACGTCATACATGCAACATAGAGTTGACACAAGATCACAGATATGTTAGCTAGTCATGAAGTAATTAAACTTAATGCAATGCTCCGGTAAAAAAAATCAAATTGATGGTCCACCTAGTTAAATTTCACACCAATTTCAATACCAGCATAAAGAGATCAGAAATAAAATAGTACATTAATTATAGCAGTTTCTGAGATAAAGATTTCATCTAGCTATCATTTAATGTGATAAACGTTTAGATAATAACTATCAATTAAAGTTTAAATGCAAGCAGCCCTTGTAAAGGTAAAGGTTGCCATACTTCATGCATGATCTTTCCTACTCTTCGAGCTCATAGATGGTTATGCCACTAGTGTGTAACACTTGGCCAGTGTGACTCTAAACCCACAGTTACCTTCCCAGCTGCAGAGCAAGTACTAAATTATACCACTTCGGCACTTAGTAACTTGCTCAAAGCTGCAATGCAGCTGCAGCACGACCTGAGTTGAACCCGCAAACTGTTGTTCGGAAGTCTGACAGTCAACCCACCGTGCCATCTTTTTCTGCTGACTGTATAGTATGAAGATACATATAAACAAGGTGTAATCCTAATTGGACATAACCGTACTGGCCCGCTGTGCAGTGTCAACCGCCCGACCGTCCACGTGCCCAGCCCGGCGGCAGCCGACCGCTGATGCACTCAGCGGCCAGCCTGCCGCCAGCGTTACAGACGACAACAGATGACAGACGACAGCGAGTAAAAAACAATACTGGCCCATTAGGCGGGCCGTAATAAATAAAAACATGACGTAATACAAACTGCTCGTATTTCTCGATCCTGCAGGGTTGACTGACACCTATATTCACCATTATTGAACGGGCATCCAACAACGGCATTCTCAGAGTAACCAATGTGGTCCGCTAGGCACGTCCTAACAACACAGGTATATGCACAGAGTTAATTATTAAAACATGCCTGCAATCGGAGACAGCAACTGTGCATCCTGGTGGTGCCATCTGGTGAACTCGACAGAACATACAAATACATGTCGTCTTTGATTCTGGTCCATTTGCTCCATTATGTGAAAAAATGATGAGATTCACAAAACTGGAAGTATGCGATGTATCGCAATCACGTCAGAGGAAGAGCAATCCATGGCCACAGGTAACATGTACAGAAAATTTGGACACGTGATATGATATATTTACGAGTGCTCAAAAGCTGACGATATGGCCAGCTTAGTCTAGCGCATGTGGTTTTTGAGATATGTGAGCAAACATACCAACAAACAGACAAGCACAGACAGACAGATATGCTGATCACAATACTTTGTCCAACTACCGGGGAAAAGTAATTTTAAAAAAGTAATTAATTACGAAATATCTACCACCACCACCACCACCATCTCTCTTTTCATCACCATTATCAAGGTAAACCATGGTCAGCAAGTTCCAAAATACAAACAAAAACAATCTTGTGACAAACGCTTCTGCAATACTCCAGAAAATAAAAAACAGCTCAACCATAACGTCTCATTTCTGTGCAACACCTCAACCGTTACGTCTCATTTCTCTGTAGTTTAGTCCGTCAGTACTGAGTCAAACGTAGCTTAAATTGGGTTTCCAAAGTTCATCGGCTACGTCAGAGCTGGTGGCCATCCTGGCACCCAATCAAGAGGGACTAAGACAAGCATATATGACAACCAATGAAATTTTAAAGCTATAAATAACTGGAAACAAACCGGCAGAACATGTGTAGGCAGTCTCGAAGCACGACGCCGCATCCGGGATCAATGTCGGTGAAGCAGATAGCACATTCGAATGGCTCAGTGTTTTCAATAATACTGACATATTCCGCGGCAACCAGCGCATCGTAGTTTGATGATCCTCTGTTTGGCTGCACATTTCACAAAACAACGGCAGTCACGTAATAACCAGTACAAAACAGACTCCATGGAATCTGGTCATCTATTTCAGTGCATCACTGTTGTAACAAGGTGTCACCCTAACGGGACATAACCATACTGGCCCACCATGCAGTGTTACCATGGATCTATAATTGGACTGGAGGCGGCATGACGTCATCGCCTGGCCTACGCAGCTGAAGCCGCCTGCACGCCGGCCGTGGAGTGTTACAGACAACGACAGACGACGACGATAACAGACGCCAGTGAGCAAAACAATACTGGCCCTCAAGCGGACTAGTAATAAGGTGGCGCGGTAGCACGACGGGTAGAGCGCTGGACTTGTGATCAACAGGTCATGGGTTCGAATCGTACTCGGGGCAAAGCTGCATATCAACCTTGGGCAAGTTGTTCACACCTATGTGCCTCTGTCACCAAACAGTATAACTTGGTACCAGCCACGTGGCGATGATGCTCTGCGGCTGGGAATGTAATCACAGGCCGGGTGGAAAGTAATGGCAGTCTACCGATGGGTGGATGACTTATAGTCACCTGCGGGCTGACTGTCTGTACACTGGGATCAGCTCTGGGCCCAACGCTCGCTAACGAGTATGGGAAGCCTTTACCTTTTTTACTGTTGCTATAAATATAACGATAATGATACTAATGAGTGGTCAAAGAATTATGATGAAAGGCTGCTGAATCACATGTCGAAATTTTACTGAGGACCGAATTATCTACATTTCACAGAACAATGGGAATCATACAACAACCAGTACAAAAGCATATACATAAGCAGACATGCACGTGTGAGATTCAATTTTCCAACTGACAGTCAGTAATAATAGAAACTAGTGGCAGAAGGCTAACCACTTGATGATGATTGATGTCAGCAGTTACAACGTCTGAATCTGCAACGACCGCAGCCGAATCTACCAGGTCCATCTCAGCTTCATCAACATCGATCACATCCCGCTAGCAACACAATACCATTAGCATTAGCTTAATTGTACACTTCCAACATACAACCCAACGACTGTCTTACTGAGTTAAGGAAAGATTTTAAATCCCACCTGACATAAAATAGGTCAGTTCAGAGATGTTTTCCCAGCCAATCTCTTGGCATAGTACCAAAAAACTAAATCTAACAAAACAATTTAAGCAAACATGCATCTGTAACAAAATATACAACAACATATAACAAAAGAACTAAAGCTAGGTTTTGTCATCTCTTATGACCTCTGGCCTAGAAACAGATCAGGCCTGTTTTTAAAGAAGTAGATAAAAGTGAGGAAGTAAATAAGTAAGGAATAAAGTAGGTAAGGAAGTAAGTAAGCAAACAAACAATTTATATAGCACCAGAGTTCAGAAATGAACCATGCTGCAATACAGCCCCAAAGCCCGTACGGAGCAGATACAACCCATTGACTAAAAAAACAAGAATGTCTAATTCTAACCTAAAAAACATTTGGCTTACTGACTGATTTAATGAAAAAAACAAAGAACACATAAGTTACTAACAGGCCCGCAGTACAACTGGACCACTGCAACCTGCATGTAGGCATGTGGGTGTGAACAACCTGTCTGAGGTTGTTGCCCAACAGCACAACAGCCGGGTATCGAACTCGTGACTACTGATTTGCGAGTCCAATGCCCTAACCACCAGACTACCAAGCCACTGTAATTTATCATATAAACTGACACTTTTAACAAAATCTGCAGCGGGATGGATTGTACCCGCATGCCCGCCCGTCCGTCCGCCCCCATAAGCCACACCCCTGGCGTGTTGGCTCGCCCGCCGCCGCCCGCGCCCTCTACCCCAGCCCGCAGCCGGTCTGCACCTGTCGTCCGTCCGTGCCCGCCGCCTGCGCCCGGCCCTCGTCTGTCTGACCACTGACGTAAGCCACGCCGCTGGCCAGATTCTCGATCCGATTATTATACATAGATTGTAAGCTGAGTGACTTGAACAGTTCCCTGACATTAGTTCACACGGTACTACTAGTGCATAACGGTACACGCTATAAATTACCGTATCCTGACGTCGCCCAATTTCACACAATTCACAAACGGGCAGTGAGTAATGGTTCTCATATGTACACATAGTACACTGCCAGTTTGGCTGTGCCTATACACACAACAGATCACAAGTTCAGCACATCAGCATCCGCAACTAAGAACTGAAAGATTTTCTTAGTACAAAGTTTTGCTGCCCAGATGCCGTTGCTGATAACACCTAAGTCATTCAGATTACAGAGCAGAGGCTATCAATCTCCCCAACAGTGCTATCTATACTGTCTCTGTGACATAATTATACCATAAACCAAAAAACATAGGCATTCATATCGACATGCAGACCCACGCCGGCAATGGCCATAGCAGCATGCGTCACTAGCAACTATGCGACCATGACGGTTTTTGTAGCCATGTGACCTCCATCTTTGACCTTTTGACCTCTGGATCAATGCATGCTGAGCAACTGCTATAGAGTATACGTGTACCAAGTTTGGTGTTGATAGCTCAAGCCGTTTTCCTTTCAGAGTCCGAACAAACAGACAGACAAACAGACAGACATGACTGAATGCCCTACCACGTCAGCAGCTATACAGACGGCATGGGTAACGAGTAGTTATCAGTTAACAAAACAGTGTAAAAAAATGTGACAAAAATAGTAGACTCCGCAAATCTAGACTGACACGACCTGACAAAACAAACAATATTGTTTATTATCGGTTTAAATTTGTTTTTCCACTTCAGCTACATCACGGCTCTGTTTTAAAAGCTGTTTTCCCGGCTTACAAGCCTGGTTTTGCCAGTTTCCCCTCAGTTTTCTACCACTACTTGTTGTGGAAGCAAACCCTTGGAATAATTGACACAGGTCTGTTAGAGGACAGATGTCTTTCGCATCACCCAATCAACACTGTTATAGCACAAAATGGTGGCCCACCCACTAATCTAGCCACGCCCCCTGCTACTTTCGATGCTGTTCATATAAGTAGCCCATATGGAAATTGAGGCTTTTCTGAGAAAAGCTCAGAACAGGCTGCAGTTATTGAGTACAGCTGTAGACATAAAACCATCTTCGTTATATCCAAATTCCTTCACAAACGTAAATTTATGGGTGTAAGTAGGAATTTTCACCTGTTTTGGGGGGAAGGTCTCCCCTTTCTGTGGAAAGATCCTGACCTCCATCAAACACAAAGTAGATGTGCTTTGTGGCAACTCTCACATCCAAAATCAACTCAATACATTTAAGTATTTAGCCACAATTTACTGATATTACAGACGTAAGGCAAAACTGTTCATCCCATTCGTGTGTGATCCCTCTAACACGAGCCATTCGTGTCCGCATTAGACGTGGTTACAACGATGCGTTATACAAATCGACGTTTACTAAACTTTACTTACTTACATACTTACATACAATGCATAGTATAAGGCTGGACCATGGTCGCCATGGTAAGTTAATAATACCAACCGGTGATGGTGGATAAGGATAAACAAGGAGTGGTGGAGCGAGAGATGGGGCTGAGGAGACTGTTGATGGAGCAGATACCATTGGAATGGTGACATGGTTAGCTATGACAGCACTGTCGGCTAGAAGACCACCTGGACACCATACAGCAACAGAACACACTGCAAACATGAAGCAATCAACTGAAGTGAAATTGGCTGATTAAGACACACAAGTAAAACTAGAAGGGCGTTCAGTAGAGCGCATAACTTCCCCACCGACCTTGATCTTTAACCTTGACCTTCCAACATTTAATCACCTCATCCCCTGGGGCCAAGGTATGACTGACAAAGTTTGGTGACAATCGGACTTGAACTGGCGCCAGAGGTAAAAAGGTAAAAAGTCAAATCCTAACCCTATTATTTATGCTGTCGGGTGGGACGTGAAACCTTAACTCAATCAATCAATTTTCACACATTTTGTATTTGTACACATCTACACCGAGGTCAAAAAGTGAAAGGACAACGTCACATGGTTACCAAGTGGCAGCAAGTGCAATCCAAACTTACATTCGTCCGGCGTGGGTCTGCATGTCGACACGACTGCACATTTCTCTAGTGCTTTCTTTATCTACCATCAGACTCGCAACAGAAGGAATGATGCTCCCTCTACACCAGGCTCACTGATGCCACCAGCCGGTGTATCTAATTATACCATCCCATTAACTGTTCGTTGGTCCACTATCTCCCGCTAAAGTGTTATTTAAGAACTGACCGTTGGTGGCGGACGACGCGTTAGTGACGGTGCTGGACATGACATATACAAAGAGTTCGGCGTTGTCCATCAACAGACCACACTGTGACAGCACGTCGCTGTCCTTCAACCAAACTCGGCCGACAATGAAACGCTGACTGCTTGTCGGAATGCTATAGCGCTCGTGTATCTAGAATAAAACAAAAAACATTTCTAAAAACGTTACAAACCAAACGACGGACGTTTCACACAAATAATAATTAATCAACTATCACAACCACAAACTCTTCACTACAAATAACACGTTTTTCACAGAGCTCATCTACGTCATTAAATGCCATACTTCGTCAGCAGTTTTCGGCCTATATCTCAGCAACCATTCATCGCTTATGTTAGCTCAAGCAACTTGTATCCTCTTTACTAGACAACTAGTATTAATCCTTGTATTATACAGTAAGCCTAATAATAGCTAACTTAAAATAATACTCAATAAGCTTTTAAAAAGTAAACGCTTCCCATTCTCGTTACCGAGTATTGGGCCTGGAGCTGAAACCAGTGTACAGGCAGTCAGCCCGCAGGTGAATATAAGTCATCCACCCGGCGGTAGGCTGCCATTACTTTCTGCCAGGCAGGTTACCTTCTCAGCTGCAGAGCCCTCTCTTTGGCTGGTACCAAGTTATACTGCTTGGTGACAGAGGCACATAGGTGTGAACTACTTGCCCAAGGTTGTTACGCAGCTATGCTCCGAGTTGGATTTGAACCCACAACTTGTTGATTGCAAGTCCTATGCTCTACTCGATGCGCCACTGCACCACCTCAAGGAGATGAGTAAAGCAATAAGCTTAACTCGACTCATTATAATACTCAACATATAAAGAGTGTGGTCAGGGACAACTGAGTTATAAGAACTTTTATATCAAGCACATACGGCAACAAACAATTGCATACCAGTAACATCCAAACAGCAGGAATAACAGACATGTTGTCTATGCAAACGTGTCTCAACCAAAACAGCAGCAGACACTGTGTAACTGATATATTTCTTGTTTTAATTTTTTTAGCAAAAGATCGTCCCATGTCAATCACAAATAACTGTAATGCCAGTTTCTGTGAAAGCAATTCGCAGTCAGAACAAACAGACTTCGTCCCCGGTGCTGCCACCTGGCAATTACTGGCAAACTTGACAAAACACAACTGATTCTGCCGATTCACTCTATTATGAGAAAACATAAAGTCATCTATAAAACTGGAATACATTATGTACACTGTATTTCAGCACATCCACAGGACTGAGTCACGGCCATAGATAACATGCACTGAAAATTTGGAAGTGTGGCCTTTAAGATATGTTAGCAGACAGACAAAAAAGCAGACAGACATACAAATATGCTAATCACAATACTCCAAACCCCTCCTGGAAATGAAGTAATAATTATGAAGTTTATTGCAGGCGATGGCCTCATAAGCCAAATGTAGATCACACACAGACTAACTATTATTGTCAAAAATTCATTAATTTTTTTAAAATAAAGTACAATCCTGTCTGACCAGTTTTTTCATCGCAAGGCACGTCATATGCGGGCTGACATCCATCACTATCGATGTGGCACCAGTTGACTGCTTGTCTTCAAAGTTTACCTTGACACTGACAGTGCAAAAATAAGCCAAAATGTTACTAACATGTGCTGACTTATGCTACTTTAAAACAGTAGAGTACCTTAACCTTTTTACTATACCGGTATGCCGCTTTATTGCAAACACGTGATAGCAACATATAATGCATATTGTCTGAAACTATACATATCGCATATTTTCCAATGGAGAAAGCAGTTTGCCAAATCACGTATGCACAATCTAGACACAGACACACCATAACAGGCAATTACTTGGTCACATAATTCTCACATTTTTGGGCACGCTTTCACATTCTTCTTCTAAACATTTCATTTAAGACTAAATTATCGATCACTTCTGCATTCCTTGCGATGCATATTACTAATCATTTGGTAAACCTCATATTTTGCTATATGTGGCCCACATTTTGGCTCAGTCCACGTTTTCTATTTTCAATCTGGTAATTACTACTTTCCCAGTCCAATGGAACGCAGTATCAGAAATGTGATTTCCCAGGAACTGACATTTTTAAACATTACATACATTACAGCAGTACATTCCAGTAAACCAAACAAAATCTATAAATTATCAAATTCCTAAGAAAGAAACAATAATATCTGGAAAATGCTGTACTGGTACCTAAGTACATCTGTAATGTCTGGCGCTGTTGCAACATTTAAACCATCATCAATTCTGATAACAACTTTTGCTTTAGCCTCAGCCAGCTGGCGAGCTATCATTTGCGACTGCTCGATATTTCCTTGTTGAATTGCAGTCTGAAGTTTGGCTGCCTGAGCAACGGACATACTTGCTCACTGGGTTCAATCAGCTGCAAATTACAACACAAAGTTTCACTGTGGTGGGCACAAACTCGTCAATATATACAGCTAAGCTTTAGAACCCCAAAAGGAATGGCCCACTATAGACCCAGCACTGCCAATTTACAGCTACAACACTGACAACAATGACAACAAGAACTGTAATATCAATCAATCAATCAATCAATCAATCAATCGACAAAAACAGATTTATTTAGTACCATATGTTGCATGCAAATCAGGTGCATAACAACCAGTCACTGTTATCATTATCGATGCACAAACAAATATCGATCTATCATCATCATCATCATCATCATCATGGGAGTGTCTCCAAAACAATTCTAGACCTATCAAATGTACCAGCATCAAAATAAAGCAAAAAGAAAAGCTTCAACATATCACACAGATAGCATTCGACAATACCTAGTGTCATGTGCCTGTGACTGAGTGATGCCAGCGTTATCTGCCGTGTTACTTATTTACAGTTTCCAATCCAAGCCCGCTTTTCTTCCATATCGGTCAGCCAGGCGGCACAGCCGCGTACTTGGTTTACCCAATATCGGTCATCAGATGTTGCCAAAAATTTGGGTAGGTTTCTTCTACAAAACATACAGCCCAGAGGAATGATTCTAAATTGATTCTAACAGCAATATATTAGCCCCACACAGGACTGACAGTCGACTCCTACATACTGCCAACTTCAAAGTCACGTGACACAAAAACTAGGACAAAAATTAAAAAATCGAGCCCCGATAAGCTTTAGCTATTGTGCCCTAATTTGAGAATCTGTGGTCATTGGCCAGTCCCCATTATAAATGGAGGAAATAGCCTTTGAAAATGGTCGAATTTCCTACTTTGAAGGGCTCGTGACCTTGACCTGCATACCGTCATGCAGCACTCGTCGACCTCTACCTAGATACCAAATTTCATTGAAATAAAAGGAACTTTTTGTGGACGGACGCACGGACATTTGAGACTGGCTTTATTAGGTCAACTCGGAAGAGTCAACCTAAAAATGGAAACTAGACATCCCATAGAGAAATCATTTGGTAGTGAATTTCCAGCGATCTGTACTCATTGCGTAGTTATGGCAGCCTGAAGTCGCAAGACGTTGATATTTTGTGACAAATTTTAAATTTTTTAAAAGACCCTTTACGCTAAATTTGTCCAAATTCTGTTCCGAAAGTTTCCATAGCGACACCGATCGACGTTTTCTGTTCAAATGTCGTAAAATTTATCCAATGGGAAAACGGGAAAAAAATGGCCCACCCACAAACCCCGCTACCGCGCCTCTGCAAAAATTTCTTAGGGTGAGTTCTATGGTTAGGGTCAGTGTAGTTTGATTTGTAGTTTTGGTGGCGTCAAGTGTCGCCATCTGCCGGTCAGCCGTGTGTATAGCCAAATGCAGTCAACCACACGGCCGGCCGTGTGGTTGACTGCATTTGGCTATACACACGGCCAGCCGGCCGTGTGTTTAGCATTATTTTTGCTTTTTGACTACACACACGGCCGGCCGTGTACATAGCATCGTTCAATAGAAAATCGCCGTACGGACTGCAAATAGCCCAGGGATGCACTAAATTAATAACAGCATATATATGCAAACTTCTGTCAGTCCCTGTCAGTCTGTACGGACTGCAAATAACACCAACCGTCAGTCCCCAAATCTAGATTTCATCTAGCCTACACGTAAGCCGTCGCTGCTGCATTAGTTGTTGTATGCGATAGTAAAGAGCAATACACGCCGATGTTTTGGCTAGATTTCATCCAAATCGGTTCACATTCGGCAGCGTTATAGCCGAACGCGTGAACCTATCTTCCAGCCGAAGAAAGATCCTGTGAATTTATATATGATTTCTATACAATTACACACACAACAGAATAGTACTCGAAAACAGCTGATATTACTTTCTATTTTGCTTCGCTGTGACCGTAACTACATTTCCGCTAAATCACACCCGGAAAACTGAATGTTGTAACAACATGTCGGGAACCCGACGTGTAATAATGACACTCACTCCTCGTCGGGAAGTTCGACTAGAAGACTTTCGGACTAATTGGAGACTGGAGTAGGAAGTGGGAAGAGTCACGACTCACGGCATTCATTGGCAACATGTGTATGACGTTTAGGGATAGTATTGCCACAATATATAAAGGCGCGAAGCGCCTACTATCCTCAATGCCGCATGCTGTTATGGTTTCATGGTTTGCCATAGTAAGCGCACGTGGCGCCCAAAACGGCAGGCATGCCACTAGCTCTCATCTCATCTTTTGTTCTTTAAACACAGTTGTCAAACGCAACTGCGTACAAAATTCATACACATATATACATAAATAAAATACAGTTGTTACAAATTGTACATAACGAACGATAATAGCATATAAGTTTGGTTATTAGCGAACGTGAACTCATGTTCACGTTCGTTATGCCGTCACCCGTCCTTCTCTCGTCTATCTGTTTGTCGTCTGTAACGTTTGTGCGCCCTACTCAGCGGGTTGAAATTTTTCTATGCCAATATTTCTATGCCGTTTGGTACCTTGGCCATCGATTGACATTCGCTGAAAATTTTACGAAGATAGTCCAGGGGAACCCCACCGTCGGGGTAAACGCAAGAAAAGTAACCAAATTTTGACATTTGGAATGTTGTATTTCCGAAACGGTGCGAGATAGGTTTGGTATTTTGAATTACGTATGCGATATCGTCGTAACAAAGTTCACGTTGGCTATCTCTCATCTGCTGATGAGCGCTTGTTGTTTTTAGTTTTTTTTGTTTCAGTGCCGGCGCTAAACTAAGCTGGCCATTTTGTCAGATTTTGAGCGCACATAAATTTACCGTATAGTATCGTATATTGCTCATTCGGAACACACAGAGTACACTGTACACAGCGATCGTGTCCCTCCCTGGATCTAGATCTGTCCAATAATCGGCAAATCGCCCACATCCACAGGGAGTATTCCACCAGCCTCTGAAGTAAATAGTAATTCAACTTGCATGTCGGGTTCTCGACGCATAGACATATGTTGTGTGTTATGATCAGAGTGGTGTTTTTTAACGCCTACCAGAACCTAACAGGGCGTGGCTGTTAGGCAACCGCAGTCTGACTCCGGTAGCTTCTGGTAGGCGTTAAAAAAACACCACTTCAGTTTGTTGTTTGAAATTGTGCAATTTTAACTAATTTGACTGAACGTTGAATATTTGGTATTGTTTAAAGATTTTGAATTAATTAAATAGATATAATTATTATCGAAACTTTGCACCACTTTATTTTACACACGCATTAATGCAACTAAATTATTACCAAAAATCAGGCATTTAAAATACGAAGTGTCTACACACGGCCGGCCGTGTGATGTTCCACTACGTTTGAATAGACACACGGCCCAAAAATAATCAAACGCGCACCTCTATTGTTTCTTTCTTTCTGTTATGCCCCCAAAAGACCTAGCCCATTTTTCTTATATAGCCCCACAAAAAACCTCTTTTCAGTGATAAAGTATTAACTTACTATCGAATTCTTGTCAGCAAACGGTTACAAAATCAGAAAACGGGAAAAAACGGACCCAACCACGAACCCCGCTACTGCGCTTCCGCAAAAATTTCTTTTTTTATTGCGATACAACCTTTCTATGGGTGTCAACGAAATGCGTGTAAAAATATTACCGTTACTGTGTCGGTTATGGTTAGTGTAACAGTTAGGGTCAGTTTAATTTGACTTTTTTGCATTACTGTGTCGGTTAGGGTTAGTGCTACGGTTAGGGTCAGTTTAGTTTGATTTGTTAGAAGTAAGAGTTTTGCGACGTCAAGTGTCGCAATCTGTCGGACGGCCGTGTGCAAATTGATTGCATTTTGCCTATACGCACGGCCGGCCGTGTGTATAGCATATTTGTACTTTTTTGCTAATACGCACGGCCGGCCGCCGTACACGGCCGGCCGTGCGTATAGGCAAAATGCAGTCAACTTGCACACGGCCGGCCCAATGTGCAAGTTGACTGCATTTTGCCTATACACACATTCTTTAAAATATTACTCTGATCTTCTGTAGCCATACAAGTACAGCTACATTCATTTCTGAACTGGAAGCTTTATCGTTATTACCACAGTATACCAGACACACACATGCACACATAACCTACAGCCAGACCATGGTAACCGTGATTGGCTAAAAACATTTCTTTACTGTGAGTAATAATGTGTGCAACACATCAGAGGCTATGGCAATGTACGCTATATAATATTAATTGATATTTGACGTTATATTATATGTGATCACGCCTGTGTTTTGGCAGATGGTGAAAGACACATTCTAGCTGCAGGCAAGATGTTTTACGCCCACTTTGTTCTGAACAAGAAGGGCCCTCTGGCCCGTGTATGGCTTGCTGCCCATTGGGACAAGAAGTTAACCAAGGCTAACATTTTTGAGACGAACATTGAAGCAAGTGTTCAGATGATCATGTCACCACAGGTAGACTGTTTGTCTATTAGCTCAGTGGTAACATGCCTGACTGTGATGCGAGAAATTCTGTTTCCAATGCTCACTGTAAGCATATGTGTTTATCATGACTGCCACTGTGATTATACTAGAGTGCCTCAGTCGACTCGTCCTTTCATAGTCAGACAGGTATCAGATTTCAGACTAAGTGATAATAATATTAAATGGTGAAGGTGCATGGTACTAGCCTTTACTGGTGGACTCAGTCCAGGTTGGTTGGCTGGCTTGGTCTGAGAGTTGGCGGGTACTCATTGTGCATTCATCAAGTGAACTAAATGAACTCTCACGATGGCTTTGCCACAGTGACAGCACCGTGAACATTATCATGATATTATTAACTAGCAGAATTGGAACTGGGTCACAGGTCACTGGGTTGACCATTTTGGATCACTGTGTCAAAGATCTCCAGGTTGTTGGCTCATGCACTTAAACTTTCTACTCAGTTCCATATCTGCTTTGCTTAGCCAGCTCGTGGCTCACCATTGCCATTGATAAGTGACTGTTTGAAATGCTTGGTACTAACGAGTACATGTTGTACATTGTTTAGACTAAGTTGGCGCTGCGTACTACTGGACACCTGCTGGTCGGAGTTGCAAGAATCTACTGGCGTAAGACCAAGTACCTCCAGGCTGACTGCAATGATGCGCTGCTTCGGATGCGGTTGACGTTTCGTCCCGGGTCGATCGATTTGCCGGCCAATTTACGTGTGGCATCTCACGATGCCATCACGCTACAAGAGGACTTTTTTGACTTTGATGGCGTCTTTGATGTCAAGTATGTCAGCACGTTAGTTTGAATAGTTAGTGGCAGAGTTGTTGAATAATTCCTCCATGTTAACGGTTGTTTTCTAGGCGAACCTGGGTTAGTAGTTTTTGTCTCCCTTGTCTTTTTCCCCTACTTGTCCTTCCTCTTGCCCAGCCACCAGTGTCAAAACTCTGAATGGATCTAAAGGCACTGACCTCAGTCTGGGAAAATAGCTCTCTGACCTGATTCTTCCTTAATTCACTGTCCGTCTCTGCTCTTTTGTGCCAGCTCTTCAACGCGTACCCTGGAATTGGGATATTTGGGATACCTCAGCCTTTATTGCTCTAACGTTACTGGTTGGGTGTCTGAAGAGTCACCCATCAGTACAGTATATTTTCAGTGATCTCCATCTCGTGATAACTGTTCTTTGAGATATCAAAGTTTCTCTGACAATTGCTGGTCATTAGTGTAAACACACTCAGCCATTTTTACTGTTGTTTGCCTAATGAACATGGGTTATGTATTTCCGCATTTGATTTTCTTCCTTTTCTTGTTGCAAAAGAGAACATTTTGAGATAGTTTGGGACATTTTGGCATAACTGCTAGTTGTGAATACTATCGCTACTATTAATGCTACGTTAGTGGCCATTTTTTCAAGTAAACATGGATAAGCTAGTCCCTCTTGGGTGGTTTGGCTGTGTGGCACAGCGGTAGAACGTTGGTCTTCGGCCAGCAAACTTTCCCTGTCCTGCACTCACTTGTAGCTGACGGGTGTCCATTTATGTGGGTAAACCGTCCGCTATGGGTCAACCAACCAGGCCAACTCAGCCTTTCATCCCTTTGGGGTTGATAGACGAGTAGTAAGCTGCAACTGGATGTCTGCTACCTCAAGTTACGGGTGGCACCATCTGGTGAACGCTTGCAAAGGAAAGGCAGGCATGGTGTAATTTACATGTAAAAACTATGTGATCCATGTCTGAGTGCTTTGAGACTATGCATGCGTAGTAAATGGCGCTATATAAATGCTCTTCCTTTCCTTTTCTTTCCTACTAATTCCAGAAGTAGTAGAATGAGGTTTTTGTGGGCTAGATGATGTTATTCTTGTTAATCAACATCGGTGTCAAAAGCTCTGAAAGGAACACAAAGCAGTAACCCTGACTGCTGGCCTGGCTTCATCCCTTCTTCATCCACAGCTGGACTTCTGATAGAAGAGACTTTGCTGTCTCTATTAGATTCCAGTTCCAGTTAGTATCGTGCTAGTTGTATTTGCCAACCTACATTTAGGCTGCATTCACATTCATACGAGTACGGGTACTCGTGTACGAGTTTCTGGAAACATAAAATTCAAAACAAAAATAGTGAAGTTGACGACCACAGTCATATTAATAGGTTTGTGTTGACGATGCACATTTTCAACAAAACTGTAAGAAATGAAATAAGGCTAGGGTGGTAGTGGGGGAAGGAAGCATTATAAAAACACTTATATAAACCCGACTCTTCAAATATTTTTTTAATTTTAACCTTAAACTTTGAAACTGAACTGCATTTGAGCACACTACTATTTAATTTATTCCATTGATTTATAATTCTGTGAGAAAAACAATCTAATACAGATGAAAATCTAAATTTATAAAACTTCAGACAATGACCATGCAATTCAGTGTTGATATATCTGATGAGTGTACAATCTATGTTTGTGTTGAAGTGCGATGGACTTTGATAATCCGTTGGGAACGACCTTTGACCAGGCCAACACTAAACGTCCGGAGGAGATCACCCTTAGAGAGGAGGTTTCATCACACCGGCTTCCTCGTTTGGAGATGGACGACGACTTTGGCGGTTCGTGTCTTTTTCTCTGTTTATTTTGTGCAGTTGTCACTCCTGCTGAACACCTGGTGTACTGTAATTGTGTTATTGCATACATGTGTTATCATATACATTATAACTATCGCATCAGTTATTTTGTCATCTCTGGATATTCAATGTGACTCGATGACGTGAAAGAGGATGTGAAAAATTATGGGTTTATCAGAAGTGGGTACATGAATCTGTATGTTCATCAAGAATATGAAGAAGGCAGTTGAGTTTCAGATGGAAAATGCTATTAAAGCTGTGTTTGTCTTATAGTCTTATAGTTCGTCTTATACACAGCCAGCTACCACAGTACCTGGCTGAAGATTGTCAGCTCTTGACCGACATCGGCCGCCGATCACTGCGATCGGCTGATGTCTTGACGTGTGCCACAAGAAGAACGCGAACGCGTCTCGGAGACAGGAGTTTTTCCGTCGCTGGACCGTGTCTCTGGAACTCTCTGCCTGTTACATTACGTGACACAGACATCTCACTTGTACAGTTTAAGAGACTTTTGAAGACACTTTTATTTGTCTAGGGCTGCGGCGCATAGTGACTGTTGCTTTTTTGTACCATGTACAAATATTCTTACTTACTTATAGTCTTAAAACTGTTAGCATGATGTTAGTTGCCATTCACTGTCGGACAGTATTAGCAAATAGCTTGCCGCTGTCACTCGTGCAGGTGGTTGGAAAAGTCGGGGAATTCCTGCTGTGTGGGGAAGTTTGGCATTCGGCGACCTCTGTTATTACTCAATATGCTGACGGCAGTGGTGGGGGTAGGGTTTACACCGGTGTTTGTCTGTCTGTTTTAGCATGAAATCTCAAAAACCAATGCAACTGGGATCACCAAGCTTGACGTACTAATGTTCCAAGATGAGTCCTGAAAACCCGTTTATTTTTGGGTCAAAAGGTCAAAGGTCGCGAATCACAGAAACAGTGCTGACGTGGGTTGTTGCACTCTTATGAGATCTTGCTTCTTATATACTATAGCGTATTAGTGACGAAGTTACCTGTGTGTCAGCGAGTTACAATGACTGCATTCCTCTGCCGCCAATGGATCTGGCTGAACTGAGGCGACAGGTGGCTGAAATGCCAAGCATATCGGCTCTAAGTGCTCAGCTAGACGCTGCCTTTGGAATTACGCCAGCCAACACGGTCTTGGTAACTCCAAAGTCTGTCGGACTTAGTCAGGCCGACAGTGGTTTTGGGAGTCCACCGTTTCGGGTCTCGATCGATGATCAGGATTATGATGGAGATATCAGTGGAGTGGAGCTGCTTGATGACAGCTTTGAGGAGGATGATCCATCAATCTCTGGATGGGACGGTAAGAGTCGTGTCGGGCCGTGTGTGCAAGCATGCTTTGTGGGCTGTGATTCGCCGCCGCCGTTGTTTGAACTTTTTCACTCTAATTTCCGGCGACGATTGCTTTCCGGCATGTTACCGTGGTGTTGGACGTGAGTCTTCAGGGCGTGTGATTCATCATTTAATTGCTTCAGTGCTGTTGTTAACTTTGGTGTCAACAAGTTGATCTGGCCTTTAAAGCATATTCCCGGCAACTGCTGTTCTGGAAAATCCGGAAAACTTGGGGAATTAAGAAATATGTGAAGGCAGGAAATTCTAGGGAATTGATGAGAACTTGGAAAGGTCAGGGATAAGTCTTGGTCCTGAAGTTGTTTTGGTTGCCCTTTAGTGTTTGCACCGTTCCAGTATTCACTTACGCCGGCTGTACAGCCGCCGTAAACGTACTCACCCTGAAGTCAAAAGGTCAAAGGTCAGATCCTAACCTTAACCCTAAACTAGGGTCGTGGTTAGCTGTAAAGGGAAAACGGCTAGAAGTGGCAGCACCAAAGTCAATAACCGTATAGTACATGGTAGGATCTTGGCATGCACTGACCCTAAGGTCAGAGGTCAAATCCTAACCATAACCGCCCAGTTGGTCTGCATGTCGATATGACTGCATATTTCTCTAGGTGGTTAAGTGTGACATAGCTATAACCTTTCTTTTTTCAACCAGTAAAGAATGGATTCATGCTACAAAACGTGACATTCGTATAGTCTTGAAAAACCATGCGATGATATTTAGGTGGCATTTTTCTGTTGCTTCGGGCTGTTGCCGGAAAAGTCGGAGAATTTGTGCTGTCTGGAAAGTGGTTGTCCTGATGATGATGATGGTGGTTTATTTTGTATGGAAACGAAAAGCAGTATTAATGCTCATACTGCTTCCACTGTTTCCAGCGATGACCTGATCTTAGTGACCATGGAAACAAGTCAGTTCAATAAAACGCCAATAGTTGTAGTCTCTGGTACTAACATCGTATTGGCAGTGATGTCCCTTCCCCAGCGATTGGTGGACAAAAATGGATGAGAGATCTAGTGAGTGATCCAAGCCATTCAAAAACTTGGACCGATCACCCCTCAGCATTCACCGGGGTAGTCGGTGAACTCCGATTTCCCTGAAAGGTGTCCACTAAACAGGCGTATGTGATTGGATGCCGTTGTTTACTTATTCCTCGCAGTATTTTGACTCATTTCTCGCCTTATTTCGACCGATGCATGGCTATGCTTATAATCCACGCACTTTGCATGCTTCATTATAGTTATTTTTGCACGTAGACTGTACAGTACGGTGGCTAATTGGCATAGCCAGAGTTCTTGATTTGCTGTGGCCTGTCCCAACTTTGTTGGTCATCAAGCCCACGATTTAATAGAACTTCCTGCTGCAGCCTCTAAGGTTTCTTTGCACTTTGCAAAAATTGTCGAGTACGATCTGCGTAACAGTGTGTACTGTACACTGTACCTCTATACCATCCTTGACAATTTGTCTGTGGAGATGCAGGACCCTAGCGAGTAGCGACCATTTTCTGGCTATGCCACCCATATATAGAGCTGGCTTGATGAGTGGACTGTTGCTGTATGAATGCATGTACTTTTTGGCATTTAAAACCATTCTGTACAGTTACCTCTTAACCCGTAAGGGCCACAAATTAATCCCCCATTAACGTTAATGGCAGATTAACTCCAATTAATTAATGGGAGTTAATCTCCCGTTAACGTTAATGGACGATTAATTTGCGGTGGAAAAACTGGCCGTTAGTATTAAAAATAGCCGTTTGACTTAACGTGTAGACTGAAAACAGAGATTAGCAGTTAAATGGAGTTTGGTGCAACACGTTGTTATGCTAACAAGCGTTTAAATAAAGGTTTCAAGAGGGTTAAATTTGAGTGTCATTGATGTAGCGTGCCTCCTACTTTCAGCTTTCCATGTAGCCTGCAAAAAACCAAATCTACTGTATCAAAACGGTTTATTTCTCAGCAGGGTTCCCACGCCTCCGTGAAAGTTCTGGAAAGTCTAGGATTTTTTGTGTATATTTTCCAGGCCCTAGAAAGTCCTGGAAAATGGGTTTGGTCCTGGAAAGTCCTGGAATTTTCTAGGCTATGATGTGGCATGCAGGTGCAGATGCTAAAATGCACGTTTAAATGATTGTGAAAAGTTTTCGGACAATTTGTTTGCAATTTCTCGGCGAGAGTGATCAACATATACTGGAGTATGGAGCTATCATTTATATGATGTATAATTGTATATATATATATGGTTAATAACTGCTGTTTGTCTTTATAGGGTCCTGGAAAATGCTTCTCGGGTCCTGGAAAGTCCTGGAAATTTTTGTAACTAAGATAGTTGTAACCCTTTATTAACCTCCTTGGTGAGTTGCAGCTAACATACTGAAAGTGTTAATACCGAGTTTAACTTGGGTACAGACTCCGAAACAGATGTGTACTGAAGGGTCATTGTATTTCACCGGCCTGCGCTGTGAATAAGAACAAACTCTGGTTTTAACTGAAGTTAATCTTACCACTGGTTTAAAATGAACGTCTTGATATGGTTTGAAACTTAGTTTAATACCAAAGTTAAGCGTGAGATAAAGTCACCTTTACATTTTACTGTATAATATGCAGAAAATCACTCTGAATTAGTTATGCATCTGTTTATATATTACTGCTTTGTGGTGAATAAAGATAGGCAATTCCTGCTTGTTTATATCAGATGTTAATGACATGTTTTTCACTGCTGCGTTTTCTGATACAAATGTGTGTATTATTACTGGCCCGCCTACACATAGTAACGGTCACTGGCATCTGTCAGCGTCGTCATCTGTCGAGGTCTGTAACACTCCACGGCGGCTCTACCTGTGCAGGCCAGGTGATGACGTCATGCCGCCTGCAGTCTAAGTATAGCTCCACGGCAACACTGCACGGCGGGCCAGTCGTGTTACGTCCCGCTAGGGCGACTCCATGTTATTACTAGAGCTGCAATCCAGCCTGGGCTGTTTGCAATGGCTAGCAGCCATAACTGTCATCATGTCTTCGACAAGTTATAAGCCACGCCCAGCGTTGCGGTTGGTAATATAATAATATAAATTATTATTATTATTATTTCTTTTAGTGCATGAAAGTGTAGATTTCGTGATACTGGATTTCCACTTTGTTTTCCATTTTCCACCAACTTTATCACTGCATGTTTAAGTTTCCTATTTTTTAGCAGAAATAGTTAATTTGTGTGGATGTTGCAGGGAATGGTGCGTCGTTGACTCTGGCCTTGTTTGATGGTAACACAAGCACAACGGCCAACAGACGTATAGGTATGCTTGGTTTTTATTCCAGTTGTTGAATAAAATGAAACGTATAGAATGCAGCTTAAACCATTTCTAGGCTGAGTTCCATATTTATGAGACAGTCGTATAATATGTTGTAGTTTTATTTTCCGAGTTTGCTGACAAAACTTAGTGATCTTACTAAAATGTGGAAAAAATCTATGCAAAACGTCAGTTTGATGGCTCTGAGCATTGCATAAAAATGCATTTCTTCTCGTGCGCAGTGCTGCGTCGTAGTTTACTTACCTGAGATAATCTTTGATATGGCTTCCTCTATAATTTGTTATGTTGTCTGTTATTGTTGTGTTTAGTGTTCAGCATTCTTTGTTTTTGTGGTTTCCGCATTTTTAGAAAAAAATCAAAATGAATATATTCTTAACCAAAATGTCTCCTGTTTATTACTTTATCAATGATATAAATATTTTCTGTCTGTTTCCATAGTTAAGATTTTTCCAACAGAATCCATTCATTGTTTATCATTGACTCGTGTATGCTGTTAAGCTACACGTGTTTTAGTGTTATTTTTGTACGAACATAACATTGTAATTAAGACAACGGTTTTATCCTGTTAATCGTTTCTACTGATTGTAAACAGGATACTTATAATGGTTTTTGGACTAACATGAAATTTTCAGATCTAGTTAAGACAGATGTTTTGTTGATTTGATGATTTCTTCTAATTTTGTACTGGATAATTTATATAAGGCTGTTTTCATGTTCTTAATCCTTAACAGTTTAAGTAACAATTCTTGGCATCGTTCATTGTTTAGTCAGTTCTGTGGAAAGTGTTGGGGTTGAACGCTCAGACTTCGGCACTGTTCGCGAGTATCAGTTGTTTGGTAAGCAGTCGATTTAGTTCAGGAGTTGTTCTGCGTCTTTTTAGTTTCAGGTTTCACCCGTCTTTGTTCGGTATGTTTTCAGCTGGCTTTGTTCTGTTGCGTTTCAGTTAGCTGCTTGGTGTTTCTATGTGGTGTTAACTGGATGAATTGGTCTCTGTTATGGATGTTCTTTTTTAGAACAACAAAAGCTAAATAATAATCATGCTGTTAAGACCACCTGAGTGAGACAGCTTCTGTTAAAGACACATAAATCTCAGTATTTTTTGACTTGCACAGGTTGGGTCAGACCTAACTTCATTCAGTACTTGCAGCCAATCAGCTGCCCATAATGGCATATCTATTTGGGCCTTGCACCTAGGCAGGCCCGTTTTGAGAAGTTCTTTAAAAGTAATAGTTGAGAGAAATGAACAAATTCCTATTCAGAAGTAACATCGAGTTAGTCTTCAGTGAACTACTACACGTAAGTTCTAGAAGGTGATGTTGTTTGCCTTCCTACAATTCTAAATGATTCGCTGGCCAATCCCATCGGTGGCGTAACTACAAATTCATGGCCACCTGCAAATGCTGTAAAACATGGTCATATGCTCCCTCCCTCCCCCAGTGATCGAACATCACGAAAGTCGAAGTTTGATCAAATGGAATGTTAACGGGTAGTCAGGTTAACGGCTAACCACATTTGTTGCGTCGAAACAAAATGGGTCGCTAGGCTCTGCCCAGACATGCTGAAGGGATGACCCCCAAATTGCCTATAGGCTATTGACACGTTGTCGCCGGTGCTAAGAACATGAACAACACAAATAAAAGGGACAGGATACAGCCTAGTCATCTTGTGTGCTTATGCATGGCGTATAGCTCAAGGGCACCTGACCCCCGTGGGCCCCCTGCATTGCCAGGTCTGCAGGGACGGTTGTCATGCCACTGACCCCCATATATGCTGCTGTTAAATAGAAAACAGGTGGCATCCTGTTGCATCTTTTGTTCCGTTGATGATGTCGAGTTGTTCCACCATGCGGTAACCACAAAAACAATGTAGCCGCCTGCTTTGTGTAAACAGTGAATCTTGACCTTTGCATGTGCAGCATGTTCGACTGGCGTAACGTAAGTCAAGCTTAGATACAATGACATATATTAATTTTAAAAATTGATTGGCAAACAGTCATGCTGTTACATTATTACTGGCCCGCCTAATGGGCCGGTATTGTTTTGCTCGCTGGCATCTGTCGCCATCGTCTGTTGTCGTCTGTAATGCTGCCTGCGGGCAGGCAGACACTGCGTGTGGGCGGTCGGCACTGCACAGCGGGCCAGTAGTGTTACATCCCGTTAGGGCGACACCTTGTTTACATTGCCGTAGCAAAGTCTTGTTGGCTTCCTTTAGTTTTGCTGCATTCAATAGATGGCGCCTCAAAACGTGCATTCTTTTTGGTATTTTTCTATGTCTGTTAACATTCTGTGTGTCTTCAACAAAGTGCAGAGAGAGAGAGATTTGTTACCATGTGCAGAAAATAGCCATTGGCTTGACTTGTTGAATCGCCGAGGCTCTGCATGACGCTCTTAAGTCAGTTGATCTTGTCATCTGCTGCACAGCTGTACAAAAATCACATTTGAAAAAGTTTGAAAAAGGTGAATGGCCTTGAAGGTCACTCAAGGTCATCTGAAATGGCAGTATTTGATAGGCCATACGTTACTTCCTGCTACTGATCTGTAGTAACAGTGCCTCCATATTGCACCGTTTCTGAGATAGTACCACCACTTAATGTGGTGCATGTGACTGAATGTGACCCTGAGACAACTTTCGTTTTTGATAGTACAACTGAGATTACAGGTCACGTATGCTTTGTGGTTCTTCATGGTACTTGCTATATTTACTGAGGTATGAGAGTTAGAGAGGTTTAGGCAACAAAACTGACCTTTAGGGTCACTCAAGGTCATTGATATATGTGCCATTTAATAGGCCATGTACTATTCTAGTTTTGTTTCTAGACAAAGGATATTTAATTTGTAGTCGGTAGGAAGTCAAAATCCATTCGTCGTTTATGTTTATTTACAAGATGTGTCGTGTTTGCTTTGTGTCGGTTGATGTGTTTAATATTAAGTGCATTTTTCAACCACAGTCAGGCTGCAGTTGGTTAACCAGAGTCTGTTTACATTACCACAGCAACCAGCATTCTTTTATGTACTCATGAAAACGCGTCCAGTTTACTGGACTAAAGCATTAGATAACGTCACTAAAATTGCCGAAGTATCCTTGAAAATGCGTAATTTAATGTCAGTGTTAAGTATAATGTAAGGCTGTGGTAGTTTGTTTTGCCAGTTTCCTGAATAGAATTACGAATTCTGGTTAATCTCATCGGCATGTCTTGAATATGCATGAAAAAGTGTCACAGAGTGTGCTTTGCTTTGCCTCGCTGTTGCATCTGTGTTGCTTTATGCTTGTGTTGCTTGAAAATCTTTATCGATGCTACTGATAGTACTGTATTAAATATGATCAAGTTAGTAGTCTGGCCCTTTTAGGCTGTTACATAGCATATATAGAGGACGGGATACTGGGCAGATTCACTGTACCAAGCCCGCTTGTCAGAGTCGGCGTATCACTCGTTTAACTCTACAGGGTGGCAGAAAAAAAACATGTTATTATCTCCGCTAAAGTGAGGGAATATGTTTTCACTGGCATTGGTTTGTGTGTCTGTCTGTGTGTCTGTGTGTGACCACAATAAATAAAAAGATTGTGGACGGATTTGTACCATATTTTATGAAAAGGTTCCTAGGGGGAAAGGGAAGACCAAGTTCGTGTTTCGTTACCATCAATAGAGGGATGTGGAAGTAACGGTCAGGGAGAATTATGACATGCCGAGATCGGTGAGTTTACGCTTGGTCAAACAAGATAGGTGGGTGGCAAACGGAAGAGCTATTCAGCCTCACTAGTTGTGCGGCGTGGGCTGAAGGAACGTGATTGGTCGATCAACACTGCGGCAATGGCTGTTCCATTAACCGTGCACCCCCATTGTGGTGGCAATCCACAATAGATTTTGCGAGGATTTGTACTCTCTCAGAGTAGTTTTCATCTAGTTAGCACTGAATTGAAATACTACTAGTATTGTACTTTTTGCCTGTAGCTTTGTCAAGTCCTTATCGATTTTCATAATCGTTTCACTGCTAGACTGAGCTGTGAATTTGTTAGATGTGTTGCTGCCCTGCCTTGTGAAATATGTGGCACAGTTTTATTGTGCAACTGTCCACTAATAACGGTCCATTATTATTTGCTTTTGCCACGCAAAAGTGTCGGCGGAGGCATGGAGGCATTATGTTTTCGGGCTGTCTCTCTACCGAGTTCGTCCATTCGTTTGACAGACCTTGTTACTATGATATCTTGCGAATGGCTTGAGCAACTTTGATGAAACTTACGGGGAATATTTGCTATTGATATTTGATGACCTGGTTAGATTCTGAAGGTCAAAGGTCAAGGTCACAGCAGGCTGTTGGGGTCGTGAAGGCATCCATGTTGACGCTGGGGTGTCGTAGTCTATCTTCTGGTTGCAATCATTTGTAAGCCCACTAAACAGTTAAACACATTTGCTTTCGACTACGATGTTGCGTGCGACGTTCAGACTCGTACATTTATATAACAAATTTGAACGTTTGTGAGTTCTGTTGCTTGCCATATGTTGATCGCATGAAACTGCTTGTGTGTTCAGAGGAAATTGCTGAGGAGCCAATGTTTGTCGAACCAGCATTAACGGCAGTTGAAGTCAACGATGTTGCTGTTACAGGTTAATAACTTACGCATTCACATAATTACCTCCCCCACCAAAGGTGATGGGAGGTTATGTTTTTGCTGGCGTCGGTATGTAGGTAGATATATAGGTATATATATATATA
>Ga0209780_1000261_pt1 | contig 26506 bp, 21 predicted proteins | sample WorMetexBAHAMAS2_FD_187384 | JGI IMG/M metagenome (GOLD analysis project Ga0209780, IMG submission 187384) | Marine gutless worms symbiont microbial communities from Max Planck institute for Marine Microbiology, Germany - Inanidrilus exumae... | ecosystem: Host-associated > Annelida > Digestive...
ACGAAGCTGTTTGGCCTGACGGTACTTTATTGCTTCGCGCCATTACTGCCAGTGTTCTCTGCATGCCCAGTGTTGTAATTCATTACTTACAGTTGGTGACGTAATGCCAAGAACTGGTTCCGGACCAGTGTTATAAGTTGATTGCTGAGGCTTGCCTTGATAGGCCATCTGCCGTTTTATTCCCTAGGATGCGGCAGTGGCGCAGTGCCCTGGTTTCCACACCAATCGGACACTGTTGTGCACTGATAGTTCCTTGAGGGCACAGACTGTTTCCGCAACAAGGGCAGAATTAACCTTTGGTGTAGCCAGTGCTTTCAGCGCTGCCTGGCTCTGGGAGCATATTGCAACAGATGAACTATTTCTACAGTGCAAGCTGTGACGCATTGCACATTGTAATAGGCCTATAGCATAGATCTCAGCTTGAAATACCGAGCATCGACATCCTAATGGCTAGTAGTATTCTTGTCAGTCTTGTCTGGTTATAAACACCAGCACCAGCCTGACCAGTGCCACTTAGTCATGAACCATCTGTGAAGCAGACAGCCTCCTCATTCAGGTCCACCCTGTTTTTATTCCAGTCATCTCTGGTTGGAATGTGAACTTCATAATTTTTGTCGAAATAAAATTTTGGCAAAATTTTATCACTTCTCATGACAGAGCAGGGTGCATTTATCATGAGGTCAGACTTGATCCTCATGTGTCCACAGTTTGCTTGCACCCACTGTGCATTAAGCTGTAGATGGCAACATGCCATCATGGCTTCCTGTCTTATGTATACTGACAGTGGGCTCAGTCCAACAATGATCTCCAGGGCTGCTTTTGGTGTGGTGCGCATAGCACCAGTTGTATACAAACAGGCTAACCATTTTCAGGATAACTCTGGGCCACCAGACCACAACTTTATAGCTGATGTATGGTCTGATGATGGCAGCATATAACCAAAAACACAGTTTTGGGAGTCATTCCCCATGTTGCACCAGTTACTCTGCGCAGCTGACACATTAGAGCTAGTGCTTTCTTGCATTTAGCTTCAACTTGCTCTCTCCAGCTAAGTTTAGCATCTAGGATCACTCCCAGGACATTCCCAGCTATTTAACTCGAAGTTGATAGCTTACTGCAAATGCGTTGTTGAAAAACTTGATAGTTTTTAACTTTTGAGCTTTATATCGCCTGGTGAAAAGAACCATCTCGGTCTTACTTGGATTGACCGAGAGTTCTCTGTCAATACTCCACTGTTTGATGCCATAAAGTATTCTTTGCATTATATCGCATATAGTGCTTAGAATACTACCACAGATGAGGACCACGCCATCATCTGCAAAACCTTGAGTAAATACACCACGTTTGCTCAGACATTTTAGCAGACTGTCTGCTACAAGTGACCATAAGACGGTTGTCAAACCGCCGCCTTGTGGTGGTGCACATGAAGCAATTGACATAATGATGAAGGTTTCAGCCTTTGCAAGTATTGTTCAGTGTGCAAGCATCGTAATTATCCAATTACAGATAGTTCTATGAACCTGCCACTCATCGAGTTTGCAAGAGTTTGAACGCTACTGAAATCTATCAATGCTAGATCTTGGACTGTTGACCGTTAAATACGGCAGAGCATATGCAACTGTATCGTATCGTATCGCGATATTTTGTGCAGTATCGTATCATATCCATTTTTTACCCCATGGCCATATCATGCAATCACTACTAATTAGGTCGACTTCCAAACTGTGGAAGTCGACCTAATAATATGGGTGTCAAATGTCCGTACGTACGTCCGTCTGTCCACAAAAAATTTCTTTGATTTCAATGAAATTTGGTATACAGGTAGTACTCGATGAGCGATGCACAACGGTATGACCTTGACCCGGATCCAAGGTCAGGGTCATAGGGACCCGAAAGTTGCAAAATCACCCAAATTCAAAGTCTATCTCCTTCTCCAAAATTCGTTCAATCTAAAGACTGATGGTAGATTATTATACTACAGGACAATATCTAAAATTTAACTGGTCAGATTTTTGAAATTCGTCCTCTTTTTTCATCGCGTGACCTCTGAACTTTGGTCCTAACCACGTCTGACAAGTTATTTTTTAAAGTTTATGCAATCTTTATCAAACTTGATATATAGGTAGGTATGACCTTGACCCGAATCCAAGGTCAAGGTCAAGGTGGTCAGTTTAAAATTCATCCTCGTTTTACGTCACGTGACCTCTGAACTTTGGTCCTAACCACATCTGACAAGTTATTTTCTTAAGTTTATGCGATCTCTATCAAACTTGGTATACAGGTAGTACTCGATGAGAGATGCACAACGGTATGACCTTGACCCGGATCCAAGGTCAAGGTCACAGGGACCCGAAAGTTGCAAAATAAACCAAATTCAAAGTCTATCTCCTTAACCAAAATTCGCTCAATCTAACGACTGATGGTAGATTATTACACTACAGAACACTGTCTAAAATTTAACCAGTCAGATTCTTGAAATTCATTCTCGTTTTTCGTCACGTGACCTCTGAAATTTGGTCCTAACCACATCTGACAAGTTACTTTCTTCAGTTTATGCGATCTTTATCAAACTTGGTATACAGGTTGTACTCGATGAGAGATACACAACGGTATGACCTTGACCCGGATACAAGGTCAAGGTCACAGGGACCCGAAAGTTGCAAAATCAATCAAATTACGCTAAGCGGCATCGCATCGCATAATGAGCCGCAAAATTCTGCTTTTGCTACACAAAATGAGATTTGAGGCCCAAATTTGTGCAAATCAATATTTTCTGTATCTCATTTAATCAAAACAAACGTAAAATAAAGCGCATTTTTGCAGATGTTTGTCGAAAAACAATCGTCAATTTGCGTTACTCAGCGGCAATAGCGTGCACATGGTTCAACCTACTTCCGTAAAAAACTTTATGTATTTATTACATTGATATTCGTGACAATGGATACTTGAGTTATGAGTGGAATTTCACAGAAAACGTTTCAGTCTTGGCTTAAAACACTCGATCCAAATGGAATTTCGATTCATGGTGAAATATTTGACAAAAGTGCAGTGTGCATATGGTGAGCACTTTGTGCAAAACACCGCGAACGGCTGCGTTTGTTTCGCAACTTCAGCGACGCCTTCATCAACGGCATTACTGGCTCTGCTCTCAAACGTGATGCACTGTCATAGCATATGACGACTGCAGCTCACTTTTTATATATTTCAAATTTGCAAGCTGGTTATATTAATACAGTGATTTACAGTTGTTTAGCTACTGTTAAAACATTTTTCCAATTTTTTCCTACAGCAAACAATGAGAAAATACTGAAAGTATGACACAGACATTCACTGTTGTAGATGTTTATTCACAAAAAATACAATACACAAAAATGCAATTTTAAAAGAGCTCTACGAAAAATCGACTGCAAAAACGAACTGCGAGTCCATTGAAGTGAATTGCTTTTCAATATTGAAAATGGTTAGCGGTCACCGCGACATTTTGCTAGTGAAATAAAGTATTCTAGCATATACACTGACTGAGGTTGATGAGTGATGCACAACGGTATGTCGAGTGACGCGATCCAAGGTCAAGGTCGATGTCACAAGACCGCGATAATAAGAAAGTCTTCCACATTCTTAATCGATCTGCTCCACCATTTAAAAATGGAGCTGGCAAATGACCACTAATTCTTAAACTAGGGCACAATATATGAATTTGTTCCGGCCGGATTTTTGACATTTGTCCTAGTCTGCCCTAGCGGAAATCGACCGTCAGTCCCCGTACGTGGCTAATTTTTAGTATATATCGTCACCCATTCTGGCTGAAAAACTGTGGTGTTTTAACAAAATATGTTTGGGGCTTTTGTTCCCAACCCCTCAATCAGGGCCAAATTTGGCATGAAAGAGTAGACTTATGGTGCCAAAATATTATTAATAATGCGGTAAATATTGTGGCCCCTAAGGGACTAAAAGCCGCAAATTTGACAAATTTTGCAAATATTGATGGGCTGGTGTGTCTCCCCTCGACGGATTGTTGTAAAATTTGACATGCTAGATTCTGATTCTGTCGCCCGTGAGAAGCAAAACCCCCCAATATTACCTTTATCCACACATGCCGGTAGGCAAGATGTGGATATATTGCTTACTGTTTGTGTGTTTTTTTGTTTGTTTGTTACGGATTTCTTTGCCGAGGATGAAGCTAGTGGCATTAAATTTTGCACTGCGGTTCATCGGCATCCAAGGCAGGGAATCTCCCATTTTAGAGAACTTTGCTCCCATAGAAGTCCAAAATGGGTCAAATTGGCCAGCGCGTGAAGGACGATGAATGTTCCAGTTGGTGACTCCATGGCGTGCCTATCAAGTTCGCGCGGCGTGTGGACATAGGATCGGCATGTGTGGATATGCGCCAGTCCTCAAAGACAGACGTACTTGTTATCAAATTCGTTATTCTATGGCAGCGTTACAGAGACAAAGTTGAATGCGCATTCCACAACTACGAGCCTTCCTCTATCGAATGATATCAGGGTTGTTTTCTGTATTTTAATGCGTTGTTGGCAAAGTGGCATTTACAAACTTTGCCATTTGAAAGTGTGCAAGTATAACCGATTTTGGAATTTTTATGGGGCTATCCACACCCCGAGACTGATCCAGACAAAATTTGGCATGCTACAGTAGACCGACTGTCTACGCTTATGCGTCATATTTAACTTTTATTGATGCATTGTGTCCATCTTCGGGGGCAAAAAATCACATATTATGCCATATTTTTAACTTCGACATTCTGTAGCGGCTTTGCTCAGCATTGTAGAGACAGTTGAATGTGGGTGCACAACTATAAACCTTCTCCTATCCAATGGTACCAAAACCATTTCTATACATCAAAGGTTTTATATCTATATTGATTCTCTAATACCAATGTGCATTCTTCAGTGGCAATAACAGATAAAATTGCGACAGCCTGAAGGGTCCGATGCTCGTAATACTAGTGTGGTAAATACTTCATTTCATCACAGTGCATATGATGTTGATGTTTCTGTTGCTGTGATGGTTGATCAGTGGTTAAAGCACAGTGGCAAAGAATTGTCTTCCAGTAACGCCTTTGCACATCTGCTGCTGAATTATGCTGCACTTATTGCAAGGTAAAATTTTCTTGCCTACTGTCAATGTGATAATTTGCATTATGTAATTCTGTTTGGCATTTGTACATGTTTATAGTCTGTGAAGCTAATGGTGAGCTTGGTATATTGATGGTTGTCTAGTACACTAGTATACTATGCTGAAACAGCTAAGTATTTTGTCTTATGTTTTCACTGTGTAGTAATTACACCATTCGAGCTTAATTTTGTTGTACAAATTTTTCATAATTACCTTCATAGGGGAATAAAATCCAGGTATGGTATACAATAGTTTAACCGCTTCACCACCCAGCGCGCCGGATATATCTGGCATGGTAAAAAATTCTATACGCCATGTCTGCCGGATATGTCTGGCGGAACACCCCTTGTTTGCATTGTTGCTTGGCGGTAGGAATATTTTATCTATGGCGTATACATTATTTTGGACTGTAACCCTCTGTGTTGGGATTGCTTTTGATGTGTTGGTTAAAGGGTTAATGCAATGATTTGCAATTTTTGTTTAGTGTGTGGCTATATCTTGATTCTTGAAAATGATTTACGCTGTGTCCCAATTGTAGGGAGGCCAAAATTAAAATCTTTATAAATACACCATAATTTAACAGAAACATATTTGTTTTAACTACACTAATTACAATTTATTTAATGTGATCTGTAAAAGTTTCAACAAAATATACAGCCTAGGCGCCGAGAAAAAGTCCACAGACTTTTGCCTGGACCGTTTCTTCTGAGCTATTCGGTTTTTGATTTTATTTTTTCCTTAGTTTTTCGTTTCTGGGCGGTGCACTAGATTAACTGGTTATCTCGTTAGCTTTTGAGCGCACGTTAATCTACCGTATCGTATATCGATCGTATCATATCGTAAAAGTTTACATAGTTGAACTTGAAAACGTCAGTTTTCAACGTGAACGACCATTGCTTACTGAAAGCTGAACAAACAAGTGTGACAGTCAACAGTTAGTTTGTACTAAAATGGCCGGATGCACGAATGCAATCCAACATGCCACTGTCTCTTTGCTCGGTTGATGATGTCCTGACTGAAGTGACGCCCTTCTTCCATACTTCGACTGGTCACTGCTTCAGATGGTCGATGTCGCCTATCCTGGTGCTGTAGAGGCGTCACTGGAGCACTGCCCAGACTTCACAGTTGACTGGATTAAGATCTGGGAAATTGGGCGGCCACATGAATGGTGAGATGAAATCTGGCATGTGTCATCTCTCGAGCTGTCATTGTTCATACACAACTTTTTCAGTAAGCAATGGGCTTTCGCATGTTGGAAACGGACGTTTTCAAGTTCAAGTTTTTAAACATTTGTATCTTGGCAACTAGGGTGTATATTTTGTTGAAACGTTTACATCACGTTAAATAAATTACAATTAGTGTAGTTAAATTGATGTATGTTTTTGTTGAGTTACGTTGTATTTATACAGATTTGAATTTTTGCCTCGCTTTAATTGGGACACAGTGTATTTATAGTTAAGTAGGCTGACATATGATTTATGCAGTGTTGCTGCCCATTGCATTGCAGAGTTTTGGCGGCCTGAAGTCGCCAAAAGTTGAACATTTTCGAGATATTATTGCGTTTGCTTGGAAAAACGACGCTTTATGATAAAATTTTCAAAATTCTGTTTGGAAAGTTTACATCGCGACACCGATCGACGTTGTTGTGTGCAAAATTCGCGAAAATTGTCCGACAGGAAATCAGTGAAATCGTGCTTTATTTAGGTGACAAAAAACACACAAATTTCGACTCCCTCTCAAACTGTCGCTACTGCACGGATCGCGCCCAAAGTCGGCTGTGGCCAGCACCCAACATTTGGCTCACAACTTTCCAAATTTCATCCAAATCGGTTCACTTTTGGCGGAGTTATAGCCGGCCGAGTGAAAGCCGTTCTTAGGGCCCATTGGGTAAATTCAATACTCGCCCAAAGCAATGCAAGTGAACTGAAACTGAAATTACTCTTGAGGAATGAAATATTATTTGAAATTATTGTCAAGACTGCATTGAAACTGAAATTGTGTTGTCGCCGCGTGCATTGCAAAGTAAATTAATAATTTTATACAAGACATTTATGATTCCATTACGTTACCAGGCGGGCAGTGCATTCACTGTTTAGCATAATCTCAGATTTTCAATCTTAATTTCCGTTTAATGTTAAATGTATACTGCTGAGATGCGTAAGACTGCCAAAGCTGTATTGTAAAAATTTTCTAATATTGAGTAGCTATAACTTGTGCAGGCAGAAAATGGGACAGTTTGATTAGGAATTACTTTGACTACCGTGGACAGATGGGCAAGTGCATAGTGACTCTATCGAATTTATATGCACTATACAAAAAACTCTTATGTATGTATGTAAATTAAAATGTTGTGTTGTTGGGAAAGAAGTGCATTACGTTCCTTGCAAGTAAAAATTGTTATGGAGGTTCATGCGTAATCTCTGTGACAGCTGAGATTCTGTTGTTTATCACTGCGTGTGGCAATTGATTTATCAAATATAAGGAGTGCTGTTGAAGAATAAGCAAATTTAAGTGGTATTTTTTGTGAACCGAAGTTGAAGTTTTAGGTAAAATTGCTATGCAGCTAAGAACTGAAATTGTAAGTAAAATTATTTGAGAATCAATTTTTTTTCTTAAATAGTTGAGAGTTGAGAGAGCAGCATGCGCTTTGAAATTAGTCAGTTAAATGGCCAATTAATTTGGAAGCTGAAAGTCGTGTCTGTGCTGCCATATTTTATAGTGTTGGGAAGCTTATGTTAACAGAATCAGAATTTGGCTTTATTGTGAAGAAATTCTTAGCATAATTACTAATTGTGCCAGCTGTCACTTTAAATACTTAGTAACAGCACAGGACATAGTCAGGAATTTGCACAGGTAATGTATAGTGGCAAGAACAGGCTTTTACAAGCTCTAAGCAGCAAACGCCATTGAAAAGAAGAGGAGTTCTAAGATAAAACCAGAGCAGTAAACGAGAGAAAAATTCACAGAGGCTAGATGGAATGCACGGAGAAGTGTTGCATCTACATAAGAAAAGGTGAGACGAGCTTTTGATAAGTTACAGAGTCTAGAAGGATAGAAGAGTGTCTGCAGAATTGCTGTACAAACAGATGGCTCAATATAGACAGGATGTATGGATTGAAAATTGACTCACTTGGAAAGATTGTGATAGATAATGACAAAGTAAAGGAGGTGTGCAGAAAGTATGTGGAGAAACTCTTAAATGAGGAGATTGTTTGGGACATACACATTTTGCATTAAAGCAGTCAGCCATGTGAGCTAATTTGTAATGATGAGCTTCCTGAAAGTGTTGAAGACAGTGAAAAGGGTAAAGACAATGACATGCAGTAGTTGTGTTACAAGTGGATTGTGAGTTTGTGATGGATGAAAATGTTAGTGTTGAAGGTTGATTTATGTAGTGTTAAAAATCACATTAGTCTGTAATATGATAGTGACTGAGATGAAGATTGTTGATGATAGTTTACGGCCGTTTCATGGAAAGTCACTTTGCCGGTAAACGTTTCCCGGAATGTCAGTTCCTGATTCGATAATGCCATCACTATAGTCGGAAGGTGACGCAACAGAACGGATGATGCACTCGCGTCAACGTCACCACAACTTCACAGCAACTCAGCGGAGGACTTTTCAATGATCTTCATTTATAGCTGATCGCTGGTTTACTACATTGGCTAACTACGGGACATAATTAGTATGCAAGTGAGTGACTTAGTGCTGGACTCAGTGGAGCAGACGTTCCAGTGTAGCTGTGTCACGACACTCAAAGAAACCAGCGCCGCCACCATCACAGTTGCAGTGACAGAGAGGACAGAACGACACATTTCGTTATTAAAACACTGGATTTGACTCTCACTGCTGCCAGATCATAAGTGAACATGATCAAAGATGGTGGTCATTGCCATAAACTACAGGAAAGTGAACGGCATTGCTGACAAAACCTGGAGAATTGGGCCGATATGATGCTGCACAGACCAACCAATCCCAATACAACTCAACTAGCGTGCAGTGCGCCGTGTGTATTAAAACGTTTCTTTTTACATCACGTTTCAGGAAAGGTCTCTCTGGGAAACGTCTTTCCGGGAATATGACTTTCTGGGAAACGCCCGTCTGTAATCTTTAGTGAGTTTACGAATGTTTCCTGGAAAGTTAGTTTTCCGGAAAACGTTTTCAGGGAAACATCTCCAGGAAAGTGACTTTCCGGGAAATGTGTTCATACCATTGAGGACTGCATGTAGAATGTATACAAATGAACACAAACGGTCAAGCACAACCATGCTGTGGAGAAAACTAGATGATGCTTTCACCTATATAACCATCCCGGTTTGTGATCTACCTTACCTTACCTTAGATTAGGGGTGAGCATCTCAGTATGCTGCTTATCCCCGATGTAACCAAGGTTATTAAAACCTCGATGAGGCTTTAGCAAGCCTCAAAACGTCCGCTGGTGACACCTTTCGTAGTTCTTCTGGCTGTAAGGTGTAGGATCCTAAAGTACGATGTCATGCCAGCATTGTAGCACAACATTTACCTGGGAAATGCAGAAGGGTTTTCTCTTCATCCCCACAAGCTGTGCATAGTGGGTTGTTACGTATACGCATAACTGTCAAATATCTGTTTAGTGTAGTGTGGCCAGTTAACAGGCCCACTAAGCTCAACAGATCACGACGTCTCAGCCCAAGAGCAATGTGGGTGAGTTTTTTATCTGGTCCCTAAAAGAACATTTTAGAATGGCGACACCCTTTAATTGTCTGCCAGTGAGTAGATTGTTCTTTATCCGCCCATACATGAGCGCATATAACTGCAGGAGATAAACCTACAGCTGATTTGGGATCAACAAAGTCCAGACAGGTTGCCTGTTTGGCCAGCATGTTTACTACTTTATTCCACCCTTCTCCAGAGTGTCCAGGTACCCACAGTAGTCTGACACTATGAACAGCTGATAATCACTTTAGTGCCAGTTTGTGATGTACCGGTATGTATTGCTGTTAATTGTTGACATTGATATGTAATTTAAATGCTGTTTTTAGAATGTTGACATTGTAAGTTTTGAAACTGTCCAGCAATTCAAGCAACACAAATGGAGTTAAGGAAGCTCGCAAGATTCTTGCAATTGCGTTGAAAGAAGCATCGTTAGTTTCTGATGTTTATCTCTCAGTAGTCAACTTTGAGCTTGCACACGGTAACAATATTAAGACCATACTATTGTACTTTTTAAACATTATTTATATGTTTGTTATAGTGCTTTTGTTCAAGTTTGTGTGTAGCATTTGTCTAAGTCATAATTTTGTAATAATAGCAAAGAATAGTAAGCGATAATGTCACAGGTCGCTAAGGTAACTGTTCCTGTTACAAGAACAGTGAAGAGCATCGGTTTGATTATTGACAACATGCTGTTCTTTGACGATCACGTTAATAACGTGTGCAAGGCCGCATATTTTCACATTTGGGCTCTACATCACATTCGTCAGTGCGTGTCAGTCAATTATGCAAAGGCTGTGGTGACTGCATTTATGTCATCTCGGTTTGATTATTGCAAATTGATATTGTATGGAACTTTGTCATCGAACCTAAACAGGTTACAGCAGGTCCCGAATGCCCTAGCACGCACTGTCATGATGACTAAAAGATGCGAGCACATTACAGCTGTGTTGGCCAAACTCTAATGGCTTCCTGTCACCGCTCATATCCAATGTCGTGGTCTCAGTAATAGTTCACTATTTGAGCCACGCTAAAAATCATGATTGATTGATTGATTGATTGAATTCAAAACTGCAATATTAACGTTGAAGACACTGGTCTACGCCGTTGTAAATTCACGGATTGATTACTGCAACTCTCTTCTTGCTGGTGCACCAAGGACAGTAATGGACAAGTTACAGTGTGTGTTGAACGCTGCTGTGCGTGTCATCACCGGCACTTGGAAGTTTGACCACAGCCTGGGTCAGATACTGCATGACGAACTTCACTGACTTGACGTCCCCGACCGGGTGTTTTTCAAGCTGGCAGTGACAGTTCATCGGTGCCTGAACGGCCGCGCACCGCCGTACCTGTCGGACTATCGCGTTCCAGCCGCCGGTGTCAACACACGGCAGCACCTGCGTTCTGCCAACCATCAACTGCTTGCAGTACCTCGCTACCAGCTCAACACTCACGGCTGTCGGGCCTTTTCAGTTGCCGGCCCCAAGGTCTGGAACTCTCTCCCGGATTTTATCCGAGTCCCGATCATCAGTGCAGACTCTTTCAGACGTTTGCTTGAAACGTACCTGTTCGCTTGATATTAGTGCATTCAGCGCATTAGTGGTTCTTTACGATAACCGCGCTCCATAAATTTACTTACTTACTTACTCACTACTCATCAACCGAGCTACCTCTTTGATCTATTTCAATTACACTGGCCATTGCAGCAGCTGAGATCTGCCAGTCGCAACCTGCTAGACGTTCCTCGAATGAGCACTGGTTTTGCCCTGGATTAGGGCTAAACCCCACTGATTACAAGATTTAGCATAGTCTTGTAACTGTGTGAATATGAGTTGTGAGTCATCATACAGCATTTGAGTGAAAATGTGCAGTTTTTATGCTTCCTTGATTTGCCTAAATATTGCTGTGCTTTGCACTATTTTTGTGAGGTGAAAAGTGAAGCATTGTTTGATTGCTTGCTTTCTCATTAATGCTTCTTCCAATTTTTTCAAAATCTGTTTCTGTAGATTTGAGGTTATAGCAAGCCACAGTTTGGATGATTTTTTTGAGGCACAGTGTATTGTATGTATGCTAGACATTACATATTGTATAAATGCTTGCAATGTATGTATTGTGCAGGTAACGTGGAAGCTGCTAGATGGGTGCTGAAGAGTGCATCTGAACTGAAGATACTGAATTCTGAGCAGATTATGTCACTGACTGCATCATTGGCAGAAGACTGCTCTGGAAGGATTCAGAATGGTCAGATTTGTCATAAATGTAGCCAGTTTACAATATTTGCTGTGTTTTAACATTGTTGCATGTGTTGAAATTGCAAAACGACGTTGTATTTAGTTTGTTGCTTATTTATTTATATTTGGTCATTGTCACATTGTAACTTTTGAAGTAATGCAGTGTGCTATGTAGAAGGCTGAGTTGATGCTGCTGTACAGGGTGTAGCCAAAAAGACTCCTCCACATTAACTAGAGTTTCTGTAGAATTACTTGACATTTTATTAAGTAACTTGCAGCAATAGCTGCCAGTACATTTTACCGCAGTTGGATCTAACTTTGTTGAATTTTAGCAATAGTGAAATAGTGCCAGTGAATACTGTAAGTAGTCTATTTTCAGCTCAGTGATGTATCATATCGTATGTGATATGTCATATCATATCGTCGTATGTTACCGATATGATAAGTAAAGATAGACAAAAACTGATGTGATCAACAGCCGTTAAAAACAGTGTCGTTTGCTGTCCCTTATTCGTGCCGTTATTTGAAACATCTGCCATGGCCTTAACTTAAGCTTGAAGCCATTTGTGGGAGCTCAGAACAGATTGGTGGATTGTCCTATTTTGGCAACTTATCCTAGATGATATCTTACTTATTGTCAACATTTACAGATCTGTTTACCATTTCAGAAATACTTTATAACTGATATGACATTATGACAACATCGTGAATGTGGTGGCTACTTCAGTATTGATTGGATCAAGAAAAGTTTTTATTCTGTCAGAAATATACTGCACCAAAACACATGGTAACTTACTGTAATGGAATTTGAAAAAGAGAGCAGATGATGACCACATTCTTTGATTGCTTTGAAACACATTTGCTTACTAAATGCTGAAATTATCACCTTGAAATATGCTCTAATGATTGCAAAATTGCAAATTCTGTAATAGGGTCTGTTTCTAACCACACCTGATATACTTATAGTTAGGCAACTCTCTAACATTCATTAGGTCGACTCCTCCGAGTCAACCTAATAAAGTGGGTCTCAAATGTCCATCCGCGTCCGTACGTCCACAAAGCTTGTCTTCGATTTCAATGAAATTTGGTATGTAGGTAGAGGTTGATGAGTGATGCATGATGGCATGCAGTATGACCTGATCTTCTTAAATTAGGGCACAATACCTAAAGCTTATCGGGGCCGGATTGTTGATTTTTGTCCCAGTTTTTGTGTCACGTGACTTTGAACTTGGCAGTAACGACAGTTGTGATTCTCGAAAAAATTTTCTTCTGATCTCAGTGAAATTTGGTAGGTAGGTAGACCTGGTAGAGGTCAACGAGTGATGCATGACCATATGCAGTATGACTCTGTCCAAGGTCAAGGTCACAAACCCTTGAAAGTCGGATATTTGGCCATTTTAAAGGCTATCTCCTCCTCCATTTATAATGGGGGCTGGCAAATGACCACAGATTCTTAAATTAGGGCACAATACCTAAAGCTTATTGGGGCCGGATTTTTGATTTTTGTCACAGTTTTGTGTCACGTGACTTTGAAGTTGGCAGTAACGACAGTTGTGATTTTCAGTTTTTTTCCTTTGATTTTAATGAAATTTGGTATGAAGGTAGAGGTCAATAAGTGATGCATGACGGTATGCAGCATGACCCGATCCAAGGTCAAGGTCACGAGCCCTTGAAAGTCGGAAATTTGACCATTTTCAAAGGTTATCTGCTCCCCATTTATAATGGGGGCTGGCAAATGACCGCAGATTCTTAAATTAGGTCACAATACCTAAAGTTTATCGCGGCCGGATTTTTGATTTTTGTCCTAGTTTTTTTGTCACATGACTTTGAAGTTGGCAGTAAGTAGGAGTCGACCATCAGTCCCGTGTGGGGCTAATTTTTTCAATTTTAGTTTCTTCTTTATTATGTTTGGCGTTACAGTGCATTGCCTGTTGAAATTTATTGAATTATACGAGACGTTGTGAAGTTTTGTGTAGTTATGTAATGTTGGTGTTTTTGCTGTAAATCATCCAGCACACTTGCCGTTGAGTTCCAGTGGTCGGCAGGCATTGTCTGACGTTACACCACGCATCTTGTATCAGCAGGCGTTGAATGACGCCACTCCATCATCTTCTCGCACTTTGATTTCGGCAGTTGCATCTGACACGTCTGTTGGATCCATGTCGTCGGCGTCGCTCGGCCGAGCAAAGTAAGCTGTGTGCACACTGTTGAACACTCTGCAAGTACCTACATGCTGAGGTGTCACACATAGGTAAATTGTGTTGATAGTAAAGCAGCAAGGTCTTTCTGTCACCTTTGATAGATTGCTTGATAGTTTAGTGGTTGGGGCATTGGACTTGACTGGTGACTCGATGGTTGTGAGTTTGATCCCCGGCTGCTTCACTATTGGGTTGTTAGCACCAGCATGGTCGACCATCTTTGGGTGGGCATACCACACCTCGGCTGAACCACCGATCGAGATGCCATCTAGGGGCTGACTCGTATGGGTCCTACGATTTTCGGATTTCTCAAAAACGTGCGGCCCAATTTCCATGAAACATTTCGTCGTTCATAGGGGTTATAGGTAGACGTGAATGGATAAAAAATCCGCAAAATTTTGACCCTTAATGTGTAAAAATTCGCAAAAAAAGGTGCAAAATTGCCGACTTCGAGAATGTCCCAACGGGCGACGCACGCTGCCCTGCACAATGGCCTGCGGGCCGAATTCGCGAGCTCGCCTGCGCACTGGCCAGTGGTACGACAGCGGCACGGGCCAATCGCGCGCGGGCCTGGGGTCGTGGCCCATAGCCTTTGATTGGGGACCGTCTCAAATGCTTTTGTGCTCCCGAGTCCAGTTCAGTGGTCCCACTTCCCGGCCGGCCTTTGGCCGGGTAAACGCTAGTGTATTATACAGGTGTCAGTCCATTCACCGCCATGAGGGTTGACAAGTTGGCGATTTGATTTCGGCACATGGGTGAGCCCTGCAGAAATGGCTGAACTGATTGATATGCCGTTTGGGGGCTGACGTGTGTGGGTCAAAGGAACCATGTATTAGTTGGGGTAAAGGTTGGACCATTTTATGCTGCAAGGGGTAACAAAACGGCGATGTGGCCTTTTGTCGAAATTATATGAGCACTTGTTACCTATTAAAATCAGCATGGATTTACTCTCACTGATATATAAGATGTCATGATGTTTAATTAGCCTCTGTTTCATGGCCAAAACGATTTTGACACATTTCAATGCCTGTAGAAGACGTCTCCTGGAAGCAATTTTTGTCACAAGAACAAATTTTTGCCTGAAATTTCGGGGGTGTTCACTGTTCAAGCACCCAAAACATCCCCCTTGTTATGTTATATGCAGTCTCATGTAACTCCAGAAAGAGCCAGTTAAGCAAAGACTGAATGTACATGTATGTATGTGTGATGGTACTGAGTGACCAGCTGCTGCTGTTGTTAATGACAGAGGTGTCCATGGAAAAGCGAGACGGGTTCCAGCAAAGCCTCCAATGCAGTTTGATGGCGACACTTCTGATGCTGGATGCACAATAAATGAAATGCATAGTGAGTTGTTTGCATTCGTATACATGTATGTGCCGAATTTGTATAGCAAATTCTTATTTAGTGATTGCTGTTGTTATCACTGTTATCCATGACCTCGGTGTCTTCTTCGACTCAGAACTGACGATGAAGTCACACATCAGTCCAATTACCAACTCCGACGACTGCATGCAGTTCGGGGCCAGCTTGGACAAGAAGTCACAGGTTGTCTCGTCTCGTCATTCATCCTGTCAAGGCTGGACTACTGCAATGCCTTTCGGGCTGGCCTTCCGGGATCAACACTTGCACCACTCCAGCGGGTTATGCATGCCGCTGCCCGAGTCATCTACGACCTTAAACCATACGACCATGTCACTCTGACACAAAGCCCTGCATTGGCTTCCAGTCAAGCAGAGGACTGAGTTCAAGTTGTGTCATGCTGGTCCATCTAGTTATCAACAAACGGGCACCTATCTACCTACAGCACCTGACAACTACTGTATCCATGTCTGGTCATGCCTTAAACCGCTCAGCCAGCAACAAGGACCTTGTCAAACAGTCAACCAGCCTCAAATTTGGTGTTTGCGCCTTCTCTGTTGTTGGACCTCGTGTCTGGAATCAGCTGCCCTCTGACCTCAAAGCCATCAGGGAAACTCGTATTTTTAGATGCAAACTTTAATCTTTTTAAATTTTATTAGCATATGCTTAAAGCATGCCAACTTTCCGAACAGAATTTTGAAAATTAAAAAAAAACGCAAAAATGTCTCGAAAATGTTCCAATTCTGGTGACTTCAGGCCGCCAGAACTGCGCAATGATAACAGATTTCCGCATACTCACGGCCAAAATAAATCTCTATGGGATGTCGAGTTTCCATTTTTATCGTTGGAATTAAACTCATTCCCCTGCCCTCCACACTCCGCAGAAGAACGTTCCTACCCCCAAACGTTTTGCTTTTAATTATCTGATGCGTAAATTACGCATTATGTGATATATTTGTAATCACCAGGTGGTGCCATTAACTATATGCATATAGCAAATAGGCGCTATTAGGCCTATTTTGTTTACAAATTAAAAACAGTAACTGTGCAGAAAATAACTTTGATTACCGATAATTTGTAACGACTAAAGATTTACATCATTTCATCATATGTGCCAATTAGTTGCTTAAGTCTACAATCATCCTCCATTAGGTTAAGGAAGTATGTAGTTAAGTGTTGAGCACAGCTCACTGAGATGAGTTTTTAGCGAACGTGAACTCACGACTCTATGGCTTGCAACTTTACATCCTTACTGCTAACACGTTCACTATTCTTCTTCCTCGCTGAATATTCATGAGGTAGCGAAAATGAGGCACCACTCGTAAACAAACGTGTAGGCCTAAACAAACGTCGATCGAAAACAGCTAATTATGCTGCATTGTTGTGTTCCTGGCTGCGCAAACAATTGTTACAGAAATAAAACCAGCGGGACAGACCTGACGTTTCACTTATTTCCGAAGCTGAAATCCAAAAGGAAAGAATGGATTGTAGAAATTCGCCGTGACGTGCAATTGACTGGGCTAGTGTGTAGTTATGAGGCAACGTTACGGTTATGGTCAGTCGTATGACTGATTTTAGTGTTACGTTCGAGGTTAGGTTATGGTAACTTGTTTGTAATAATTAAGGTATGTGCGATGTATTACAGACCTACTCTCCTTTCCCGCTGAATATTCATCAGGTAGCGAAAACGAGGCACCACTCGTAAACAGACGTGTAAACAAACGTCGATCGAAAACAGCTGATATGCTATTGCCGTTCCGTCTGTCTGTCTGTCTGTCGTCTCTCTGTAATGTTCGTGCAACCTACTCAGCCGTTTGAAATTTTCCGCAATTTTTCTTCGCCGTTTGGTACCATTCACATTCACTGAAAATTTTACGGAGATCGGGGGATTTAAACGCACGAGGGGCAGCGAAATATAGCAATTTTTGACATTTGGAATGCTATAACTCCGAAACGGTGCAAGATAGGAGGTAAGTTAGTATTAATCACTAATAGGAAGTCGTATATGGGCTTTTGATTGATACCAAAATTGGTGACCTTGAACGGCGAAATGGCCATTTTTGTATTATTTTTACCGAATTCTGTAATTTCAAGGGCGTATTGCATAAAAGTGGTTGACAAAGCCATAACTATGGACAATTTACGATTACTATGTCTAGTAGTAAACATCTGCAGAGAGACCGCGCGACGCCTACGGTATAAATTCCTAGCAGATTCATAAATGCAAGACTTAATGCGCAGTACTTGTCTAGCTATCGTTTTGATAAGAAGTCGTAATGAGCTTTCGATTGGTACCAATATTGGTGACCTTGAATGACCTTGAATTGCGAAGTGGTTCTTATTTAGCGTTATTTTACCGAATATGGTAATGGGCCTTATTTTGCATTATTTCACCAAATTCGTGTACGATGTCGTCGTAAAACAATTGTTAGGCTTACCTCGGTTTCAAAGTCTACTTTTGGTAGTTTATGACCATATAAATACCATCTGCGCAAGTATTCAGCGTTATTTAGTCAAAACAAACTCTGATAACTGGGTTTGATGGGCGTAGGTGCATAGATGATTGGGTGCACTGCATAGATTACCATTGACACTTAGTTATAGTAGAAATTATGAACTCAGTTTTGTAATGGGCGTAGGCACTGGCCTCTACATGTACGATGTCTTCGGCACAGGTGACAGTTCTGGATCTGAACTGTGTGCCCATATTCTGAAATCACTTGCAAATGCTGCATGGTGTTTATGGCGCGTTTTGACGGTGTTCACGCGTTCAGCTATAACTCCGCCGGAAGTGAAGCGATTTGGATGAAAATTGTGGCACACTCGTAGTATATTGTTAATTGTTGCTGGTCCTGGCAAGGGACGCATTGCCATCACCTGTCGAATTACATTGAACCATCTGTCTACAGTGGCGATGCGCCTAATGTCATATTACTTTCACCACTTGTTATTTTTGGATGCCCACATAGACAGTCGCACAGATAGCCAAGCGCTTCGAGCCGAGTACTGTATTGTGTTCATTCAACACAATACAGCCATCTAGTTGTTGATTGTAACATCTGGGCTTGTGTATATAGAGTGCATTCATGCTTCAATTTAATAATATTTAAAACTCACTGCAAGGTGATAGTGTAACTTAGTTTTGGATTGTCTTCTGTGGTCTTACACGTGCTGCTTCATAATAATAATAATAATCATTGGCCGACGTTAAAAAATCAAGTGAAGTCAAGATGGACTTTAAAGCATCGAGCAGTGCTACAGACTGTCGGAACAACAATCTTTCTTCTGCATGCAGCCAGCCTCATGTATCGGATGGATGTGTCAGTATATTATTTAATATGTTCAAATGAAGATTGAACTGTAATTAACTTGGCCGTAAGTGCATTGAGCAATTTTCAGCGTTCATTTATTTGTGAATTTTAGTGGATAGATGCCCTGCACTGCTGCCTCCAGAAGTTGAGAATGCTTCAGTTGTGAAGAATGGCTTAGCGGAGATTGATAGTCGATCACTGCCAGATATCGGTCGTAGCACATCAGCAACTGCACTACCAGCTGGCGATCTGTTAAGGTGAGCACCTCTGTGCTAATCACTCTCACTGTGCATAACTATGACTACTTGTATTTTTGCCACTACTTTCCATTTCTGTTTGACCAGTCTTACTTTCTGTGATAAGCCTGCAATTGTAGACAGGAATTTCACCCATGGTGCTGCCGTCTAGCAAACTTGACTAAGCATAATGTTGTCTCACATCCAGCTAATGCCACCACCTGGTGATCATGACAAAACATAACGTCGTGTGTGATTTTGACCCATTGGCTCCATTATCTGACAAGTATCTTAGCTGTCGCTGACAAACCCGCGTGACGCGCTGCATCATGGCAAATGGCAAAATTTTAAAACAGTCACGTGATAATAGCCACACCCCTTTTTTGGGTGATATGTCATCCTGTTGCTAGAATTTATATAGTCTACCTCTGTATAAAATTTGACGACTTCAGGTTTAGCCGTTCCAGTGATATGATTGGAGACCCAACATTTTTAAGGGGTCATATGACCTGACGACTCCCCTATCAGGGACGGTTTGTCATCCATAGGCTGTGATTTGCACATTCAACTGTACATCAAATTTGAAATCTTTGCGATCACCAATTGTGAAGATGCATAAGGCAATGCTAAATATAGAAATTGAGGTGGTTTAAGGTGGTTAGGGGTCACCCGAGGTCATCGGCGAAATAACCATTTGATAGAGCGCATATGACTTCTTATTCGAATTTAATAGAAACTATAAGGCTATCTAGTACCGTTTTTGAGCCACTGTCGCTTATTTTCCTAACGTTAAAGAGGTCACGTGACTGTGACCACGCCCCTTTCTGTGACAATTTGTCGTCCGTAGGCTGGGACTTGCTATGGTCAACATGCACACCGAATTTGAAGTCTAGCTTAAGCCTTTCTAGACGTATCTTAGGGGGACTAAAAATTTAAAATGGGTCACGTGACGTGACCATACCCATTTTAGGGATGGTTTGTCATCTGTTGTCTGGGTCTTGCTATGTTCAACCCACATGTCAAATTTGACGTGTCTATGATTATCTGCAACAAAGAACTGTAAGGCAACATCAAATGTCAAAATTCCCGTTTTGAGCTACCCTTTGAGAGGACTTAGGAGTATCGTACATGGTTTATCCATGGCTTGATGGAAAGTGCATTGTCGACTTCCCATTAGCGATAATTGAACTTTTTTCGCTAGCTCTCATGGATGAGGCACTGTTGTGTTCTTCAGCTGTCATTGATCCGAGGGTTGGCCACACCATGGACATACTTTTTCCATTTATCTCTCTTTTTTGTCATTGTGATTGACTCTTTTGCAGATAGTTTTGTCCACGTATTGATGTTGTCCATCCAGGCCATGTGTGGTCTTCCTCACCTGCGTGCACCTGGCATTGTGCCTTGTATTATCTCTTATTTCCAGGCAACTCCCTTATTTCCTCATGGTGTGACCATAGTATGCTAGCTTCCTTGCTTTGACATTGTCTAACAGTTACCCCATCTTTGTTAATAACCCACTTATTTGTTTTTTTGCTGTCCACGAAACCTGCAGCATCTTTCTCAGCCTGTTTATCTCAAAGGTGTCAAGACGTGTTTCTTCTTTCTGAGTGTCCAGCTTTCACAGTTGTACATTGCTACAGGCCACACTGGCACTTAGTTGTACTTTGTTGGAATCGTTATGCTGTGACTTTTCCATATTTTCTGCAGTGATGCCACGATTGCATGCCCCTTGTTTATGAATTTTTGGCTCATGTCATCTCGTGGGCATCTCGCGGTCCCTCTGCAGATGTTTACAACTAGACAACTTAGACAAGTTATTCATAGTCATGGCCTTATGAAATAGGATATAGTGGTCGAAGATTAACGTTGCTATCTAACATGCACAATTTAGTTTGCTTTAGTATTTTGCATAGATTAATTTCTTTATATAATTATTAGGACTAATAAATCATTCAACTAATTAATAAAAGTATGAAATTGTGCAAAATTACGTGCTACAATAAAGAATTCATTACGACAGCATCGCCGCCTGGCGAGTGCCAACATCCAGAACAAACACCAGTAAGTAATAGAATACTGATGGAAATTCGAGTGACATTTGTATGATTCTGAACTGTTGATATCATGTATATTATATCATCGTAAGTTATATTTCGTTAAAAAGTAGATGCTTTGGGCTACATTTCTGTCACAGAATGTTTACGTTTATCTTCAACCACTATTATGCAATGCGCCCAGGAATCTTTCAATTTACGTGAAATAATGCAAAATAAGGGCCATTTTGCCGTTCAAGGTCATTCAAGGTCACTGATTTCTGTACCAGTCGAAAGCTGATATACGACTTCCTATTAGTGATTAATTCTATCTTACCTCCTATTTTGCACCATTTCTGAGATATGGCTTCAGAAAGGTAAAAATTGCTATATTTGGCTACCCCTTTGCGTTTAAACACCCCAACGGAGGGGTTCCCCTGGGACGATCTCTGTAAAATTTTTCATGGATGTCAACGGATGGCCAAGGTACCAAACGGCGAAGAAAAATTGCCACAAATTTCAACCGGCTGAGTAGGGTGCACGAACGTTACAGACGACAGACGGATGAACGTGAGTTCACGTTCGCTAAAAATTAAAAATCGCAGCTGCCGAAGTATTTCAACACACAGGAGCACTTGGAATAGCAGGGTTGATTGGCTTGCAAAATTTCAACTTGATATCTTCAATTTTTCTCTGGATAAGGCTTTTGTGATGAAAATTTATGATAGTGACTGCAGCCATGGTGGATTTCATCTGACTTAGAAGCACTTTTTAGTTGTTGTGTATTGTCTGTCAGCTACACAACAAATTTGTTCGTGATATCTCTAACTCTCGGAGCACATATTGATTAACATTGGACCACCTACGAAAACTGTTCCGTGATAGTAGGTCAATAAATTTTGTGGAGATTCGATGTGCCACTTCAATATTATGGCACATGTAATTTTTGGCTGGTTTTGCTTGAAAATGCCTATTTACTTCCCCCGTTTGGAGGTTGGGAATTTGACCCTATTGCATGCGACTATCAGATTCTGTTGATCATTGCTGGAATCGACACACTGAAAGACAGACGAGAAGTGCTCTGTGAGAGTTTTTTAAGAGACATGTTTTACCTGCTGGCTCACTACTTCATTGTCTACTTCCGGATCGCCATGACAATGACACTGTTAGCAGCCTAAGACATGCTAAACCCTTTTACACAATTCGGACACGAACAAACAAATTTTGCAGTTTATTTATACTGTATTCACTGGACAGGTTTACGTAGTTGCAGATAACTGGATTTTGTTCCATAGAGTGCAGGATTGTATGATGATTGTATGTCTGTGCTGTCTACACTTTCCATGTCTCTATTAATGAACTGTCATTTTGTCATTGCTATTTTAACCAATTTTACTAATAGTGTTGTATCGAATCCAGCATTTATGCTGCAATACATAATAAACGGTTGATTGATTGATGAAGAATCATAAATCAGACATGTTAAGCCTTTAATAAACACATAGTTCAAAGAAACGATAGTCCCATATTTGTCACATGGGGCACAAATAAATCTAGAATTGCTCGAAGGATCTAAGAGGGCACCCACTGCCCCAAGTCTCAATCAGCTGCCCTATGACTACAAGAAACAGCAAAGATAACAGTAAAAACTTTAACAGATAAAACCAGGTTTGCTCAAATTCAGGAGTTTGTTTCACGGGCTATTACTTTCGATTTATAGAATGCATATTTGTTGTTATTTGCTGTTCTTTGCATTTTGTGCAATTCCTTGTTGTTGTGTAGCCGTGTCGATGAAGGATTGTCTGTCAGTTCCACTCATCCACAATACTACTTTCATACAGTGAACAGTCGACCCACGCATGAAGACCGTTCTGATGCAGACCAAGAAAGCTGCTCCTCCATGTCCGCCATCAGTTGTGTTAGCAGCGTTTCTTCTGCCTCTCAGTGCAGGTTACTGCTGTATACAGTCACATTCTGCACTGTGAATGTACAGCTGCATATAAAGAGCAGTTAATGGTAAAGTCAGGCTGGTTTAAGTGTTGTCACCCATGCTGGCAAAGCCGCCGGCGTGGGTAGGGCGTTCAGTCGCGTCTGTCTGTATGTCTGTCTGTTTGTTCGCGCTGTAACAGGAAAACGGCTTGAGCTATCAACACCAAACTTGGTACACATACTTTTGTATAGTCGCAGTATAGAGCATTGTATAGAGCAGTCGCTCAGCATGCATTGACCCAGAGGTCAAAAGGTCAAGGTCACTAGGTTATGAAAACCGTCACGGTCGCATGGTTGTTAGTGACCACATACCAGTACGTCGCTGTACTACCTGCGGCCGTTGCCGGCGTTGGTCTGCGTGTCGTCACGACTGCCTATGTTTTCTAGTTAGGGATTTGTTTTTGCATCCCAGCATAATGTTGTAGGTATAAATTATAGCAGCATGTTACAGTCAGTTAAGCTGTTGCAAATAAAAAAGTGCTGATAAAACATGTCATTTGTTACTGTTGAATTTGCTCACTGAGAGACGCTAGTAAGTAGTAAATACACTGGCACTGAGGCGATTGTCAGAGTGCAGAGTTGTATTTATATTTAATTTGAAAAGAATGTACATTACCAACGTTAATGGTAGTTGTGGGGGTCGGGTTTTCAACAGCGTTTGTCTGTCTTTGCATCTGTCTGTCTGTTTTTCTGCATGATATCTCAGAAACTGCTGCAGCTAGGATCACCAAACTTTTGACATAGAAAAGTTTCACCATGCGCCTGGAAACTGATTTATTTTGGGTCTGAGAAGTCACGGTCATGAGACACAAAAACAGTGCCTGTGTGGGTTTTTGCACTCTTGTGAGTGCTGGCTTCTTTTGGTCAATGTAATTTTTGACAGCATGCGATGAAACGTATGAGGCTAGATTTTCACATTATCCTTGTGTTAAATTGCCTTAAACCTGATACGGTTAAGTTGGAGTTTAGTCAACATTTCTGTAGTTTCCACATAGCCTTACTAACATATTATCTTCGGTGTTGTGATGTCGTTAGTTTAAGTGACAGCCAGTAGAAACACCTGTTCAACAGACCACAAAGAGTCCCATGTAGGAGATGGTGCCAAGCCTGAAGTAACTCAGCCGATTAACAAAAACCAGAACTAGCACATGCAGTGATATTTGTAGTTGCTGTTAATGTAGAACTATTTTTGTAGCATAAGGTTATTGCTTGTACTTTTTACTGATTGTCTTTTTGATTGTGTATAATAATAATATTGGTATTTTCCTTTGCATATTGACAGCTGTTTTTTACTGTACTGTATATTAATGTTGTATGTCGATGTCATGGCCATTGTTAAAAAAGAAAAGGTAATTGCAGCATAGTTTTCTTAACATCAGTTTGTATAGATGTTGACTGCTGCAAGTGAGGTGGAGTTCTTGTGGTTTTCTGTTAGCATCCAGTTACATGCAGCACACAGCTGGGCAGTGGGATGCCTTGGTATGGGGAACAGTTATAGATTTTGGGATGATCTGTGTCTGTGTTTGTGAAGTAAAAAACTCTGTAAACAGACTGTTGTTGTTTAAGGCAACCATCCGTCCCGGATTTTCCGGAACAGTCCCGATTTTTAACGACGTGTCCTGGAAAAAATCGCAGTTCTCCCGGGACGCCCATTTGTCCCGTTTTGGCTTGGTGTCCTGGATTTGTCCCGATTTGCCCATCTCTGCAGCCATATGCTTACGCATCGGTGGCCAAAAATTAGCTCAGATTTATCTGTATATAGGAAAAATTGCTGGCGGCTGGGGCTTAGCCCTAGATCACACTGGAGCAACTCACGACGCTCCACCGAGTCAGACCCCCGACAGTTCACACCTGTAGTGCTCACACCCTAGAATTCACGCCTTTGGCACTTGTCCTGGATTGTGGTTCCAAATTATGGTCACCTTAGTTATTGTGGACTGAGCAGACACTGTTAGAGTTAGTCATTTGCTGTTGTTGTATGCTGCTGGTGAATGGTGTTCATCTTAGTCGCAAGCGTGGCCGTGCACAGCGCGTTCCTATCACGTCACAGATCACTGACACTAACGTTGACGATCATCGTGATGATGATGACAGCTACTCACAACGTCAGTAGTTATGACAGTGCTGGTTGTTGGGTTTAATTTTATTTCTGGCTCTTATGAAGTCACTAGTGCAAGCTGTATGGTGGTTTCATTTTCAATCACACAAACACACCATTCTAATGTTTTTTCCAGGTGAATGAATTTAGGTTAGTTGGTTGCTCAAAGCACCGACTGGAACTCAACGCACGGACCGAAGCCGGCAAAAATCAGCCCAGCCACTGGCTTCGTTGTATCTTGAGCCACAAACTGGCTGTCATTTTTACTGAATTGAAACTACTGTTATACATTTGAGTTGTGATGTCAGACAGCCGGTGTCCCTTCTATTGGGAGTTGGTGAATGATGACCAGGTGGTCACTGGCATCATAAACTACATCCATCCACATACAGTTGTTGCACCATGGTCCAAAGAACAACAGTGTAACCCGAGTTCACCTGAAAATTGGCCGTACAACTGGTGTGACTACAGTTCAGTAAATCGATACCACTGTGAACTGGTAGGCCGTCCAATAAAACGTCAGCACCAGCCACTTGATGGTCGCGTCATTCACGTAGAGATTAGTGACAGATATTATTTGCTTATTTTTGTGAAGCATCAAGTGTCAACACAGCATGTGGCAACAGCGTCTCTTACATCAAAGTTATAAAGTGCGGACATTAATCGGCGGGCGGCAGGCAGTGGGTGAGCGGGGAACCTGATTGGCGGCTGTAGTTGGCGCCAGAGCACGCTGCCGGCTACATCAATCGACAGGCTGCACCGGCAGATTTTCGCGGCTGATACCAACTGTTAATTGCGCAGTGACATTATCAGACTTAGTGCAAAACGGGGTACTGTAATTCGTGAAAATCCGACCCGCCGTGCCACATACAATCCGGCCGGAGACGGATTTCACCAGTTAGTGGAAAACCGGCCGGATCCGGATGACTGGGCCAGATAACCGTCCATCTCTAGTCATAACATTACTCAGTGTGTGATGTTTCTTGGGCCACAGTCCCAGAAGGAGAGTGTTTTAACAAACGAATTTGTTCTGTTGTCAGGAGAATCACGTCACCTACGTTCAGCAAATCTGACATCAGGTTACAACGAGTCGAGTACTTTGACCGAGTGTTCGACTTCGGGAGTGTCGTTTATGATGGACGGAAAATACTCTTCGAGTAACGTGAAGGTGTTGAATGCAAGCCAGCCACCAGCTGTAGTCGTTGAGTCACGCACTGTGAACG